>TARA_R110002110_G_scaffold121431_2_pt1 | contig 135110 bp, 125 predicted proteins | sample TARA_R110002110 | Tara Oceans TARA_R110002110 (sample SAMEA4397330) | marine metagenome | biome: Polar Biome; feature: [SRF] surface water layer (ENVO:00010504); material: water (ENVO:00002006), including particulate matter (ENVO:01000060) such as... | depth 5 m | reverse complement strand
GATAGCGCGGCTCTGAATATTGGCACGAGTTTAGTCTTTAAAGATGATGGCCCTAGCATTAATATTCGCAGCATTAACAATAATGTTCCTCAATTAATTGTCGATGAAACAAATTTATCCATAGATGATAGCAAAGACTACTCTAGCAACTTCACAACCGTTAATAGTGACTTTGGGGCGGATAACGCAGGAACAACCTCTACAAACTATGTTTTACAAATAAATGGTGGCAATGGCACTGACAGCGGATTGGATGATGTTCTATCAGGAGAAGATGTCATATTATCTATGAATGGTGGTGTTGTTGAAGGTCGAACTGCAATTGGCGATGAGCTAGTATTTACAACTTCTGTTGATGCTAATGGTGTTGTAACACTAGACCAAATCCGTCCCCTTGTTCACCCTGACGCTACAGATCCAGATGATGCAGTAACACTGAGTAATGATAATCTCATTCAGTTAAAACGCACCGATACAATTATAGATAAAGATGGTGACACAGCTGAAGATAGCGCCACTTTAAATATCGGACAAGATTTGATTTTCCACGATGATGGACCTATGGCCAATGACGACTGTATTGAAGTGGTTAAACCTCCACTACCCTCTTACAACCTTACTTTTACCATTGACATATCTGGTAGCATGGGAGATACCATCCCCAATACAGGCGGCAAGTCAAGATTAGATATAGTGAAAGAAGCACTAACAAACCAAGGTGCCTTACTCGATAGCTATGAGGATGCTAGTGCGGCTCTGAGAATAAGCATTATCACTTTCTCTGGTAATAATAATGGCAATGACTCTGATGATGCATGGACATCTTTAGAATTTGACAATGCTCAGGATGCCAAAGACTATGTTAATGCTTTAAATAGCGAATCATGGACAAATTATAGGGCTGCCTTAAACGAGACAACGGCAGATATTCTGAGTGATGCATCGGACAGTAGCTTAGATGGTTTTATTGATAGAAATTACTGGTTATCAGATGGTTCACCACAGCCTGCTAATAATGAGTTAACCAATCAGGAAGAATCTGCCTGGCAAGTTCTCATTGACCAGAATAGTATTGATACTGTTATTTTAAATATTGCACCTAGTGGCAATCAATCGGATGTGAATGAGTTTTTAGAGCCACTCGCAAACCCAACTGATATGCCATTAGTCATTGAGGTTGAGCCTGATTTATCCAATTTGGGTGATATCTTGTTAGATACCATAGATCCAATAGAAGTGAATGGCAATCTCTTAGCTAATGACGAATCTGGTGCAGATAAACCTATCAATTTAATTAACATTCAATTCGCATTAGACAATAACCAAGCAGCTCAAGACTATTTAGATGGTCATCCTGAGCTCATCGGTGCAACACGCGATGGTAGCGTTATTACCATTCCTATTCCCAACGAGGAAATAGAAACACCATTAGGCGCAACATTGAAAGTCGAATCTAATGGTGACTATACCTATGAAATTATTAATAGTAACGATAACAATGGTACTGATGAATTACTGTATACAATTGTAGATGCTGATGGTGATCCGTCTACTGCCGAGTTTGCTTTCAAAGTCTCAGAAGCGCCTGGTATCATTATTGGTGATGCCACGGCGACAGAAGGCGTAGATCCTACCATAGAGTTCTTAGTTACTCTGACAGTCCCTTCTACTGAGGATGTTGTCATCGAATATCAAGTCGTCAATGGTACAGCCCTCAATGGGCCAGATTATTTGAACGATATCATTCTCACCAATACTATTACAATTCCTGCTGGTGAAACTTCAGGCATTATTCCATTTAGTGTGGTTGATGATGAATTTATGGAACCCACAGAATCATTTACTGTTCATCTGCTCAATGCTGAGACAGTATCAAACAACCCCGTTCAAATATTAGATCCAACAGGGGTTGGCTTGATTTTTGATGATGAAATCAATGCCAACAGCGATGGTTTTGATAATGAAATGTTTATGGTATACGAGGAAGGCTTGGACCACGGTACCAACCCAGACCCGAATACACGTATGGTAACGGGCAATTTGTTACTAAACGATGACTTTGGTGAAAATACCGGCTTTATTTCTGCTGTCATGTTTGATGGACAGACAGAGGTAGCTGTTAACGGTATTATTACCATTGACTCAGATTTGGGCCAACTTATTGTTTATACAGAGGACCAAGGTAGCAATTCTGCTGGAGACTTTAAATATACTTTATTAACTGATGGCACCCATCCAGATGCTAATGGCAATAATATCATATTAGAAGACTTTGAATATACGCTTACAAATAACTTGGGTAACTCTGATGACGCAAGTTTGAGAATTAAAATTGTTGATGACGTTCCGACTCTTGACATACACAGTGACATTGGCAACGATATGTTAGTGGTTGATGAAACTGAGCTTGGTGTCGACGCTAGTAATGACTTCTCAGACAACTTTAGTCTGAATGAGCAGTTTGGTGCAGATGGCCCAGGATCTTTAAATACCGAATACAGCTTATCTGTCTTATCCCCTAATGTGAACAGTGGCATAGAAGATACTTTAACTGGCGAAGATGTCTTACTCTCTATGAACGGCAATGTCGTAGAAGGTCGCACAGCAAATAGTAATTTATTAGTCTTTACAGTCACGGTGGATACCAGTAGTGGTGAAGTGTCATTAGACCAAATTAGAGCCGTTGTTCATGACGATCCTCTGGATCCTGATGAAGCAAGCTCACCAACCACGTTATCTTCAGCCAATCTGATAAAATTAACTTTAGATGCTGAAATTACTGACTCTGATGGCGATATGACAACGGAATCAGAAACACTCAATATTGGACAAACATTCAAGTTTGAGGATGATGGTCCTATTGCCAATGAAGGTTGTGAGATGGTCCTTGAAAGTACCAAACAACCCCATAACTTTATTTTTGTCATTGATACCTCTGGCAGCATGGGAAATGACATTCCAGGCGAAAACTTCAATCGTTTAGATAAAATCCAAGAAGCATTAACTCAAAACGATGGTGTATTTGACTCTATAGAAGATAATACATCTGCATTTGTGATTACCATTATTGAATTCAATGCTAATGCGGGCACGCCCATAGAATTTGATAGTATTCAAGATGCTAAAGATTACGTCAATGGCTTAAGTGCAGGTGGCGTAACGAACTATAAAGATGCCATTGAAACAACCACTGGGACCATCAACGCAGATGCTGCTGATCCAAGCCTAGATGACTATGTTGATGTTGTATACTTTATGTCTGACGGTGAACCTAACCCTTCATCTAGTGGACTTTCATCTGCAGACGTCCAAGCTTGGCAAGATACTTTGGATAATAATAATGTCAATGCTATTATCGTTGATATTGCGTCTAATGGAGCTTTAGATGACTTACAAGAGCTCGCTAATCCATCCGACAATCCACTTGTCTTACAAATCGACTCAGATTTAAGCAACGTAGACGATATCTTGGCTTTTGACTTCCAGCTTAATTCTTTTGATGGCAATATCCAGGATAATGTGGATATAGGAGCTGATGAAGGCTTCATGATGGTCTCCATTACTTTTGAATTTGACTCTAATCAAGATGCTCAGACCTATTTGTCTGACCACCCTGGATTAGCAGGCGCCATTCAAAATGGTGATGATGTGGTGATTTCCAACTTCAATCAGGAAATTCCCACACCTTTAGGTGGCGTGCTTAAAATGAATATCGATGGCACCTATACATATACGGCACCATTTAATGTTGACGGAAATGATATAGAACCAGCGCATGATGATTTCTTGTACACCATAAAAGATGGTGATGGCGACATGGCCACTGGCTTACAACAAATCAAAGTCGAAGATGGCGATGATGTCGTTCGCATTACTGACCTCACCCCCAAACAACAAGGTGGGGATGCGGTTGTAGATGAAGAACATTTGCCTGATGGCACTAATCCAAATGCCAATCAAACCACTGTTGAAGGCAACTTTAAAGTCTCTGCCCCTGATGGAGTTGATGATGTTACCATTGGTGCCCAACCGGTCATCTCGAATGGCGTATTTACTGCGATTAGCTTTGCAACGCCACTCGGTAATACATTATCTATTACTGGCTATAACGCTAACACAGGCGTTATTTCCTATGAGTATACATTAAATGATAATGAGGCTCATCCTAATGCAAATGGTGAAAATAATATCTTTGAAGATTTTGCTGTCACTCTAAAAGATACAGATGATGATACAGATCAAGATACATTGTCCATTAGAATTATTGATGATGTACCGACTCTTGACATACACAGTGATATTGGCAACGATATGTTAGTGGTGGATGAAACTGAGCTTGGTGTCGATGCTAGTAATGACTTCTCAGACAACTTTAGTTTGAACGAGCAATTTGGTGCAGATGGTTCAGGATCTTTAAATACCGAATACAGCTTATCTGTCTTATCCCCAAATGTGAACAGTGGCATAGAAGATACTTTAACTGGCGAAGATGTCTTACTCTCTATGAACGGCAATGTCGTAGAAGGTCGCACAGCAAATAGTAATTTATTAGTCTTTACAGTCGCGGTGGATACCAGTAGTGGTGAAGTATCATTAGACCAAATCAGAGCCGTTGTGCATGACGATCCTCTGGATCCTGATGAAGCAAGCTCACCGACCACGTTATCTTCAGCCAATCTTATCAGATTAACTTTAGATGCTGAGATTACTGACTCTGATGGCGATATGACAACGGGTTCAGAAACACTCAATATTGGTCAAACATTCAAGTTTGAGGATGATGGTCCTATTGCCAATGAAGGTTGTGAGATGGTCCTTGAAAGTACCAAACAACCCCATAACTTTATTTTTGTCATTGATACTTCTGGTAGCATGGGAGAAGAAATTCAAGGTGAGAATTTTAATCGTTTAGATAAAATTCAAGAAGCACTAACTCAAAATGATGGTGTATTTGACTCTATAGAAAGTAACACGTCTGCATTCGTGATTACGATTATTGAATTTAACTCTGATGCGGGCACGCCCATGGAGTTTTATAGCATTCAAGATGCTAAAGATTATGTCAATAGCTTAAATGCAGATGGTGTCACAAATTACAAAGATGCCATTGCAACAGCAACTAATGCTATAGAAGATGATGCAGCCGACCCAGCATTAGATGAGTTTGTTGATGTTGTCTACTACATGTCTGATGGTGAGCCCTTCCCCGCTGACTCCAATTCATTGTCACCCGCAGAAGTGCAAGATTGGCAAGATACCTTGGACAATAATAATGTCAATGCTATTATTGTTGATATCGCATCTAATGGGGCTTTAGATGACTTACAAGAGCTCGCTAACCCATCTGACAACCCACTTGTCTTGCAAATCGACTCGGATTTAAGCAACGTAGACGATATCTTAGCCTTTGACTTTCAAGTAAATTCTTTTGATGGCAACATCCAGGATAATGTGGATATAGGAGCTGATGAAGGCTTCATGATGGTCTCCATTACTTTTGAGTTTGACTCTAACCAGGAGGCCCAAGACTATTTATCTAACCACCCAGGTCTAGCCGGTGCTATCCAAAACGGCGATGATGTGGTGATTTCCAACTTCAATCAGGAAATCCCCACCCCCTTAGGTGGCGTGCTTGAAATGAATATCGATGGCACGTACACCTATACCGCACCATTCAATGTTGATGGTAATACTTTAGAACCAGCACATGATGACTTCTTATACACTATTAAAGATGGTGATGGTGATTTAGCGACTGGTTTACAACAAGTCAAAGTGGAAGATGGCGATGATGTGGTTCGTATTACTGACCTCACACCTAAATCACAAGGTGGTGATGCGGTTGTCAATGAAGAACATTTATCTGATGGTACTAATCCCGATGCCAACCAAACAACGGTAGAGGGTACATTTACAATATCCGCTCCTGATGGGGTTGACGATGTCACTGTTGGTGGACAACCTGTCATCACTAACGGCGTATTTGCTGCAATCAGTTTTGCAACCCCTCTTGGCAATATGCTATCTATAAATGCATATGATGCCAACACTGGAGTCATCACTTATGATTATACTTTAAACGACAATGAGGACCATCCAGACGCTAATGGTGAAAATAGCCTCTTTGAAGATTTTACTGTCACCTTAAAAGATGTAGACAACGATGTAGCACAAGATACGCTGTCCATCAGAATTATTGATGACGTACCAACAGCTGTGAGTGACTCTATTGATGTCTTAGTACCGCCACAGCCATCTTATAACCTTACATTTACAATAGATATTTCTGGTAGTATGGGAGAAGAAATTGGTAACACAAATAAATCTAGATTAGATATTGTCAAGGAAGCACTAACCAATAAAAATGCTTTGCTGGATAGCTATGAAGATGCGAGTTCTGCCCTTAAAATAACGATTGTCACCTTCTCAGGTAACAATAATGGCAATGACCATGATGATGCCTGGACTTCTTCTGAATTTAACAATATTCAAGATGCGAAAAATTATATTAATAATTTAGATGATGAGTCTTGGACAAACTACAGAGCCGCAATAAACGAAACAACAGCGGACATTAATAATGATGCGTCAGATAACAGTTTGGACGGATTTATTGATAGAGTTTATTGGTTATCTGATGGTGTTCCCGCGCCTGACAACAATGAACTAACTAACCAAGAAGAACAAGGCTGGAGAGATCTGCTTGCGAACAATGATGTTGAAGCTTTTGTTCTTAACATTGCTCCTGCAGGTAACCAATCCGATGTCAATGAGCATTTAGGACCCTTAACCAATACGAATAATGAAAATGATGTATTTGAAGTTGAATCGGATTTATCTAACTTAGAACAAATCTTGATAGATACCATTGACTCAGTTGAAGTGAATGGCAATCTATTAGCAAATGATATCTCTGGCGCTGATGAGCCTATAAAGATTATTGACATTCAGTTTGATTTAGGCAGTAATCTAGATGCAAGAGATTACTTAGATGACCATCCAGAACTCAACGGTGCAACTCGAAATGGTAGTGTGATTATCATTCCAATACCCGATAATGAGAATATAGAAACCCCGCTGGGTGCCATGCTAACAGTAGAATCTAATGGTGATTTCACCTATGACCAAAATGGTGCTCCTATTGGCACTGATACGTTCTCTTACACCATCGAGGATAATGATGGAGATCAATCAACGGTAGAGTCCGCATTTAACATAATGCCTGCTCCTCTTACTCAAACACAATCTTTCCTTGCCTCATCTTCTGATGATGACAGCTCAGAGATATCAGGCAATGTTATCGGTAATCAAAATGCTTCTAATGATATTAACATTACAGATGTCTCTATCTCTGGCTTCTTAACAGTCAAAAATGGTTCCGTGTTAACCATTCAGACTAATATGGGTATTTTAACTCTGCACACAGAAAATACTCAAAATGCCAATAAAGGAGACTATACCTATTCCTTACTGAGTAGTGCTGCACTTGGATTAATTAATAATTCATCTAATGTAGATAGCTTCGAATTATCAATGGAGCTAGAGTCTGACGATTCCAAATCAGGCGTTTCAACCCTAGATATTAAGTTAGTAAATGATATGCCTGAGGCTACAATCAACTACGACTTGGTAAATGAATTAACCGGTCACATACCAACTAATGATGACTTACAGAGTATCCCGCCTACTCCACTAGATCCATCAGCGACTAATAGTTTTATTGCGAATGATGATGTCTCTTGGGTAGAAGCCAATAGCGATGTTTATGGCAATTTGATTGACAACGATCTTCACGGTCAAGAAGGTGCTGAGCTTACCCAAATCAGTATCGAGACCTTTAATGCTAACCATTATGCGAATATCGCGCAATACTATGGTATTGATGCAACCGCAGATGCAAATGGCACGACCGTACACATTGCGGTACCTGAGAATGGGAATGATGTACAAATTATAACACCTTTAGGTGCAACCCTGACTATTAATAAGCTGGGAGAATTTGACTATCAAGCTGGAAACGCATCTCAAGATCAAGTTGAGTCTTTGTCATATAGCTTGAAAGATCTAGCTAGTGGAAACGTCACATCAGCTCACCTTGAAGTGAATATCTTATCTGAACCTGGTTCATTGTTGAACTTATTGGGTACAACAGGTCCGGATGCACTCACAACCGCAAATAAAAATGTCAACGCTATAGTGATGCAAGGCGGGGACGGCGTTGATGAGTTTATAATTGACTTAAATAAAAATGATGCGCCTGATACTGTTTATGTCAAAGACTTAGGTATCAATGGGGCGAATAAGCTAACGTTTATTAATGTCGATGATGCAGATAATGATGGCGAGTCTACCTTTGCTGATGCGGTTGAAAGCTTCACTCAAGATGGTGAAAATGCCAATGTGGAAGTCACGCTGGCAAATGATACGACTCTGATATTTGAAGATATTGGGACAGTTCAAGGCAATGATGTTCAAGCTTTACAAAATCATTTGGAACAGATTGCAGCAGAGGTCAATATACAACACTAGTATTTATCGAGCCAAGGATGGCTTCTCTGATGATAATTTTTCATCAAAATACTTTACCAAATCACTAATGTACTGATTAAACGCTTCATCCGAAGCATACTCTTTGATTGATATGCTCCATGCATTAACGGTTGGCGCGTCCAACATCAAAATGCCTTTGTTAAACATACTAATTTGGCTCAATATAGTGCTGGGCAAAGCACTAAAATAGTATGTTAGCCCCAAGTGCCATTTGGTCAACGTAGCGATATCTAAATCAAAATTTTTCTCACCATCACAGGGATCAACTAAATATTTTTTTATAGTATGCCAGCTATTCTGCTGTTCAAATAAAATCTGATCTTCGATGAGCTTTATAAAAATACTTTTATGTTTATTAGGCAATTTGTCTATATTTTTTTGGATTGCATGGTGCTTTAAAAAATAAAAACGCATATTATCAACGTAACTATGAAATTGCATTCCTTGTATAAAGGGTGATTGTTCTTTTGCAATATTCACCAAAGATATATTCTTAAGGTGCGTTTTGCTGCGTGGAATATTTCCAATGTACCTTATATCGGGAAATAGTGTACCCAGTATAAACTCCCGCTTAGCATTTTCATCATAGTCCGGTGCAAAAACAGCTAACCACTTGAGTCCTAAGTAGGCGTGCATAATAGGGCCTGCAGCCTTTGCGGACATAGGACCAAAGCTGAACGCCAAAAGCAGTAAGACTAAAAAAAAATGGCGTAAATGATGAGTGAGTACATTCCTCAAGATAGTTATCCATCAAAGTAATATTGATTAAAAACAAAGACTTATTTTTATCTTAATCCCTAGCCCCTTACGCATCAAATTAATTTGCCCATATAACAGTTGTAATTTAATTCATAACCCGGTAAAACGGTTGGTTTCTAGTCAATGTTATCTGAGGATTGTATGTTAAGGAATATATTCAAAGCCGCATGCGGGTTGTTTTTTGTAATAATGATGACTAAATCATCTGTTTGTCTCGCAGAGGAATCCTTCTTCGACCCGATTTATACCCCTGAAAAAGTCGTCAGTATTTATATGGCTGAGTGGTGTCCACATTGCGTAAAAGCTAAAGAATACTTAAGTTCGTTAGGCATTGAATATAACGTTTATGATATTGAAACAGCGGAAGGCCAAGATAAATACAATGCGCTTGATATGGCACAAGGTGTCCCAGTCATCACCGTAGGTCAATTCCGTATGGATGGCTTTAGTGCGCCACAACTCAATATGATGCTTTGTGACTCTGGTGTCATCATGGATTGTGACCAAAACTCATAAATTCTATTGTGCAATATCGGTTAGCTATATTTTCTTTACTATTCTCTGCCTTCTCTGTATGGGCGCAAATGCCCATACAGCCTCTCAAAACAGAGAAACACGTCTCTCAAGCTCTACTCAAAATTCATCAAGCGGCGCCCCATAGCGCCTTTTGCCAAGAGCCAATAGATCAACTGGGTAATTTTGTTTCTCAGGAAACCCCCTCCTTCGTTAAAAAACCGAGTGTTATTTGGTATCCTGTCGTTTCAAAAAAAATGCTTGCGCAACACCGCCCTTGCTATCAAGAAGCAATTTGTGTGGACAAAAATCATCAGAGATTTAAAGGCTTGCGCTGTTGTAAACAGCTCGATAATTTATATAATATTATGCTGCACGATTTACATAATCGTTTACCGATTCACCCCAAACTACAAAAAATACTTAACCAAACACATTATGATACAGTGCAAGATAAATATCATTGTGAAACCTTCTATGGACTTTTTTACGATAAAAAACAAAAAATTCTAGAAGTCCCTAATAGACTAAAAGGTGAAATTGCCAGGATCAATTTATATATGGCAGATGCATACAGCTTACCGATGAGTCAAAGCACAAGGCTGCTGTATACCCAATGGCACCAAGCTTTCCCACCATCTAAGTGGGAGCTGGAAAAAAATAGTCTCGTTGCTGAAATTCAGGGCAACCGAAATCCCTTTGTCGGGTGAACTTAGAAATACTAAATTCTTGTCTGTTAATATATTGGTATAATCCAAGCATCCCCCCCCTCCCCCCCAATTTTAGGGTATTGCTGAATAATTACACTTAATTTAACATGCTAACTTAAGTGTGGTTTTAAGGTGTGTATATGTATGATAAATTTTAATGTTCAGGGTGATGAGGATTTAAAATCATTATTTCAAGAAATATCGTTAATTTGTAATGCTCGAATCAATTACAATTTACAATTGTGTGCTTTTTTTACCAATCCTAATAATGATCCAGAAAAAAATACAGAAATTAATGATTTCTGGAAAACAATATGCCCTTTTAGTCTTGATGCCACATTAGACGAATGTTTTACTAACTTTAAGGCCGTTGCAAAATCTAAAGCAAGTGTATACCTAGAAATAAGTAAAATATTATTAGATCAAAACATTGATAATGATATTAAAATTTTACATCTTTACACCTATGTCTCAAGCGTTAATGATAAAGCCAAATTAGAACTGGGATATCTTCATCAACTATTTGAAAATAGCCTACGTACAAATGAGAAAAAATTACGTGCAGCGAATAAAAAAACCTGGAATAGTAAGTCAAAGTCTAAACTGCGAGCTAGATTTAGCGAGGTTGCAAAAGAATCATCACATTTTGACGAGATAACAACAATATTAGTGAATTATATAAAGAAAAGTCCAATCAATAATGCGTTTCATAAAACACTTATTTTTGATGGTGAGCTTTACGGTTTCTACAACCCAGAAAATTTCTACAATAAAAATATAGAAATCCTTGAGGATATCTTCCATAAAGTAGAGCAGTTGGATGGTTTGAATAATTTGAATCAAAATATGTTATTAACAAATCAATTAGTAAAGCAAGAAATTTTTTCCATGAAAGGTTGCTTTGAAAAAGCATATGCTAATTTCTCAGACAGTAAGCCACTTAATTTCACGGAATATAAGGCGCTTGATCTATCGAAAAGTATGTTGAATATGACCAAGAACAGATTCCAGCATTTTCATGACATATACATGTTATCTACTCAAATTAAAGCCGCTGTAGTACATGCAGAAAAATTGGTGGCTTACGAAAGGGCTCAAACAAACTCCCATTCTTTTTTGAATATCGCTACAATAACCGAAAACGCCTCTTCTATAGAACCAAAGCTCGATAATACATCTAGAGACAGTAATGCTGATAATCTGGAAACGGCAGTCTTTCAAGAGAAAATAATTACAGATGAACTAAAATCTGAAAAACAACCAGAAGCTTGCTCATCAAGCACTACATCAGTGAATGCGTCCCAAGAATCAAGCAATATTGCAGCTATTACTCAAGGCCTAGATGACCTTAGCTTGGATGCCAATGAAAAGCAAATTTTTAAGCCACATTGGGAGCATGAAAAATATAAATATAAACAAGTATCAAAAAAGAGAGCATCAGCAGAAGAACGTTCACCTTTTATCCCATTAGCGGAAAATCTGAAAAAAAAACACCTGGATGGATTGTTAATTGAATTGTTTTCTGGCTCCATTCACAAAAAATTTAGCTTTAAACAATTAATGAAGTTAATTGATGCTTGTGGTGGAAAAGTTACTAATATAAGTGGCTCTATACGAAGAATCACGTTAGGCAAGTTTGCATCAGATACTCTAGAGATAAATGCGAATGACAATGTAAAGTTAAATGTGCATGCCCCTCATGGCCGCCATAAAGCTAAAGAACCCGTACCCAGTATTATTGCAAAACATTTTCGATTTGTATTAATGCAAGCTGGAATCACACCAGCAGCGCTCAACCTTACGCAAGATATCGATGTATTAAGAACACCTGTAATACACCAAGCAAGCTCTTCTAATGCCTTAGGAAAGCCTTAACATTTTGATTGTAACGGGTTTGCGCAGCAACCCTATGCGCTACCTGTGAAACAGCCATAATAGTTTCTGGGGGGGGAAAGGATTTGTTAAATCCAAAGATGAATCCTGGATATTAGGTAACTCTAAGTCGCCATGCTCATAAAAATGACTAAATCCCGGGACGACGTATTTCGAGTATTTTGTACCTCCCCAAACACGACGGTGTGAAAAAGGAAGAATATGCATATAATAAAATCTCCACGTCGAGACTTTAGCAGCTCCCCTCTCTCAATCCCTGATAACGCCAGTTATCGTATGTGTTATCAACATCATCTTTCAATTGAAATAAAGTGCGTCCATTAAAAATTCTATTTAACATTTCGTCCAAAGCAGACACACCATTCGGAGCGGGTCTTTTGCGGTTAGGAATCAGCATATGCATTTTCTTTAACGCTTTAATATCACCACAACAAGCTCTGTCTGTTAAATAATCAAAATGTCGATCTAATTTTTTATAGGTATGGTATGAAATTTTACCGTATTGCTCTGAAAAGAAGGCCTCTAGTTGCTGCTGAGATTCAGAGCCATTGACTTGTAATAACAAGTCCTGGGCATACATCAAAATTTTACTTTTGGCTTTTTGCTTAGCGATTTCTTTCAATTTTTTATTTAAACTTTTAGCACGATTGACGTTGCGCTTCATATTCGCGGCATTCGCTTTTGAGACCATATTCAAAGACAATAAAAACATGGCTTTTGCCATTAGTCCAACGAAAGCACCAATCAACAGGCTAATAGTTATCATTTCTAAATTGAAAGCAGATTTCGTTAAAAGATCTGTAAACTGGATAGTGCTTAATAAAACTCCAAACCCAACAAGTGCACCAATAACTGTTTGCCCTGATAAATCATAAAGTAATGGTCCAATGCCTCTATTATAACTAGGGACTTTTTTGATTGTGGCACCCAATAATGCCCCCAACATAAACCCTAGAGGTCTAAATACAAAGCGTCCTAGATCTCGGGCAATGCCCTGTCCTACTGTAATACCCATAAAAAGTTTTAATATTGTCTCAACAAAAGGCACACAGAAAATCTCGCCTATAAACGGGAGCATCTTTAAAATATCGTTATAGATAACATCCAAGCCATTTGGGATGAACCCCACAATACCACTGCCCAAATCATCAAAAATATCGCTAATAGTTCGGGCACAAGTCACAACTTGATTTACATAGGCGCTATGCTCTTGCTGATCTTGCTGATCTTGCTGATTTTTTTGGTTTTCTTGTTTTTGAATTTTTTGCTCTGATTCAGACATCTAAGATCCTTAAAACGGAAACGTTTTGAGTTAATTTACAGACTTATCTATAGAGTCACAAATTTAACTGTAAATCTGAAAATAATTAACATAGACTATATCAAAACATACACAAAAGAAGTCTATTTATCTATGATTAAATGTGAAAATTTAACTTTTGACTACCCAAATAAACGCGCATTAGATAATGTCTCTTTTGAGATCAAACCTCAAACGATTACAGCTTTAGTGGGGGCAAACGGCGCAGGCAAAACCACTCTCTTGCGCACACTTTCTGCATTAGACACGCCCGTATCAGGTCATTTTACTATGAATGGCGTGGATGGTTTGAAACATCCGCGAAAAATACACAAGCTATGTAGTTTTCTTCCTGACTTTTATGGGCTATACGATTCTCTGACAGTCAGACAATGTTTAACTTTCACAGCTTTAAGTTATCATACAGACCAAGGTAGAATTAAAGAATATATTGCAAAAACAAGCGATCAACTTCAAATTAGCCAGTATATTGATAAACTCGCTAGTGAATTATCAAGAGGGTTACGTCAACGCCTAGCAATCGCCCAAGCTATTATTTGTAATCCCAAAGTACTATTTTTAGATGAGCCTGCATCTGGCTTAGATCCAGAAGCCAGAATGCACCTGTCTACCATGCTCAAAGAATTGCAAGAAAGCGGCATGACCATTATTGTCTCGTCTCACATACTCTCAGAACTAGAAGACTATTCTACCCATATGCTCATGATAAAAGCGGGTAAAATATTAAAACATTGCACGTTATCTGAAGAGAAAAATTCTATGGCAGAAGTCTATCGTCAAGCTAATCAAGAACAAGCCAACTTTGAAAAAGATAAGTAAAACCATGATATTGAATAATGCAGAGCTAAGAAAAAACATTTGGCTAGACTTTTCATCCCACCGTATGATACTAACCCCCATTATAATTGGGTTAATCATCTACTTATTTTATTTGGCAACGACATTATCATTTGCTGCAACTATATCCTACTATTTAGCCTGCTTCTTTATCTTCCTCTGGGGAACTAAAAACGCCTCTGAAGCCGTGATAGAGGAAGCAAATCAAAATACGTGGGATTTTCAACGCCAATCTGCCATGACCCCTTTTGAAATGAGCTTAGGGAAATTATTAGGCAGTACATTGTTTGCTTGGTATGGCGCTTTGATTTGCCTTACTATATATGTTGGACTATCCGCACAAATATCTAATGCCAATACTTCATTTTTAGGCACAAATATCAAATTTTTAGAACGTACAGGTGTCCCTTTAAATTTATTTATTTTAATTTGTGGTGGGCTTTTTACGCAAACAATTGCCTTGTTACTTAGCTTACAGATTATGCCTTCCAGTCGATATAATAAAAATATCAAGTCTTTTCGATATTTTTTAATTGCCTTAATCATTGGCAGCCAATTCACCTCTAACAGCTTAGTTTTTTCCAAGTTCGGTAACAACCTGGTTAATTGGCATAATATTGATATTAATCAATTAAATTTTGTATTAAGTTCACTCGTGATATTTCTAGCCTGGGGTCTAATTGGCCTCTATAGAAGCTTTGCCAAAGAGCTACAATATCCTAATGTGCCATGGGCATGGCTGTTATTTAATGTATTCTGTTTAATCTACTTCTCTGGATTAGCGACCTTTAAGCAATTTGACGCAACACATTTTGAAAAACTTGAAAGTTTAAAAGCAATTTATACGAGTGTACCCACCTATTTTGCTTTTATTGTCGCTTTAATCTTAATGTACACGGCAATTATTATTGATAACTTATCTATATTACAATACAAAAAACTATTAATAGGCTTCAAGCAGGGTCGTTTAATTGAAGCACTGGGACACTTACCCAAGTGGGTGGTATCTTTTGCCTTGGTATTGGTAACGGGATTTATTTGCCTTACGCGTCCTCTCCCCACATCTGATTTGATACCAAACTTTTCTTCTACGGCTTTAATCATCACCACTAGCTTATTCGCTATAAGAGATATCTGCTTATTGCATTATTTTAATTTCAAACAGCCCAACCGCATCTTAAGTACTTTTGTTTTGTATTTATTTATGCTCTATATTATTATTCCAGGCGTGCTAAGCTTAATCCAATTGAGCTCGGCCTTACCCGCATTTATTCCTAGTTATGGGCAAAATACAGTGCTGGCATTGGGTTCTACAGGGGCTCAGATTATAACGCTGATAGCTTGGATAAAACATAAGACTCGTGATGCCTAATTTGCTTTTTAGTCTATTATGTCTTTTTGACTCTCTTATTAGGAACAACGTTCGAATCTGTGCTTGTTTTGTCACTTGTTTTTTCTGCCCTTCTCTCTCCCTGATTCTTGTGCTCATAGGTAAGAGTGAAACCTGAAACAAGAGGTGTAGATCCTGCTCTTTTATGAGGACTAGTGGTTTGGTTAATTTTTTGTGACTTTGAGTCAGATTCCAATTGCGGTGAGTCTGATTGTACATCTGGTTTGGATTCCAATTGCGGGGGAGCTGATTGGGTTCTGAGGAGTCTTTTATATTCTGCTAGACTGAATAAAATTTCAATAGGGGTAATTAATTTATCCTGCTGATGCATTTTTGCGCACCATGGCATGAGCGCTATTTTTTTATTTGAATTGTCCCTATTGTATTGCATCCAAGATTCAAAGTCTCTCCGAGAAAGGTTGATGTAAGGCGTATCTCCTTTCACTGTACCGACTTTAATCATATCGTTTGGCTTGACACTAATCAGTGCTGGGGCCAAAGCGCCTGATTCTTTTTGGTTATTTAACCATTTGGGTAAATCTGGTGTACTGTTGTCCAGTTGCTGTAAGCTCTGCCACTTCACAAAGTCGCGATTGGATAATTTGCAGTCTGGCGTGTCATCCAATTCACATTCTTGCCAGTGCCCAGAACTATCGACTTTTAAAAAGATCAGGTCATTGGTAATAACTAAAGAGTAACCTTCAGGTTCTATGGATTGAAAGTTTTCAAGTGCTGTCCTAGATGCCAGGTTGCCAAAGTGAAAAAACATTGATTGATAAACTTTTGACTCGCATCCTATATCTCTATTATTCATTCTGACATCTTCGTCAGAAAATTCACTCCCTTCAGGGAACCATGCTCTTGATGTGCCCATATTTTTCACAGAGATCTGAAAACGTTTTTCTTGGCCATCTTCGCCTTGCACAGTGCTAAATGCCTGTATAACATTATCCATTTCTCTATATTTTTCCATCTCATTTTTTTTATATCGACCAGAATCTGAAAACGTTTCAAGAGGGTTCATGCTTTCTGCAAAAGTTTCAGGTATGACTAGGTTTAATCCTTCTTGCTCAAGAGCCGCTGCTTTAACAAAGTTTTTTGTTTTGAGTCTTGTATTTTTATGTAAATCTCCAATTCCTTTATAGCCTCTCGTGACGGCAACTTGCAACACCATCTGCCTCATTTGAGAGACTTCTCTTTCTACCCCACCATCTACAGATACAACACTATTCCCTGCGGAGACAGCTATGGATAAATCGTTTCTCGTACTGAGTGTCGCTTGATGCATTTGTTCTTTTTGGTTGGCATTTTCAATTTGCTCATCAATGGCGGCATCTATTTTGTCGCACCAAAATTGCACATCGTCCTGCGTTTTTGCTAACTTTAAATCAATGATAAGTTTCTGTATATCTTTTACCTGGGGATTAATGTCTTTTAATGCTAATAATAACACATCCGCTAGTTTTGTCTGTTCAAATGGCATGTGCTGTGCCATGGCGTTGACAGCACTACCGGCTCCATAAGTTTTTCCTGAAGCGGATGGTCCCCCGACCCACAAGAGTAATTTTTTGTCTTGTTGCCATTGGGGTCCAGCGTAGTGCTGAGTTGACTGTAAAAAAACAGCCTCGCGAAATGCTCGGCTATTACTTTCTTCTGCTACTGCTGCTTTGTAAAGTATTAGCCCTTCTTTTCCTAATAAGGCCTCAAGGTCAACCGTCTCCTTTGGTTTTGATGTGGATTGAGGGGAGTTTTTAAATACTGTTTCCAAGTGTTCTAAGAATTCATTTCTAGCATAAAAAGACTCTTCTAAATGAGGCGCTGTACCCTCATATAATTTTTCTCTGCTTTGGGGATCTGGTAAAAGTAATTCAATTTCTTGTTTCTGAGATAATACGGAATCTTGAGAGACGCTTTCGTTGATGTGATATCTACCCAAATGTTGTTTCCACTCACTGGCCGGTGCACGTAAAAATATACGATCCGCTGTACCTGTATAGATAGTGCTTAGTGTTTCTTTTAATTCAGAGGTTGATTCAAACTCAGCATCAATAAAATCTGAAATGACTGATAATCCTGAATACAACTCAGTTGCAGAAGGTGCTGCTTTTAAATTTTTTGCCATAGATAAAAGCAAATCAAATTCTTTAGCATAAATATCGTACTTACGCTTCAGCCCACTAAGAACACTGGCAAAATTATCAATATCTCCTTTGAGCTGGCTTTCTGCTTCTGGATCCTTTGCGAGCATATGCAATACTCCAATCGAATTTAAAATTAAAGATGTATTAATCGTTGGACAGTAGCGTTATAAGATTAGTTCCTGACAAATTCGAATTTGTAACCAGACGAATTGGCTCAGAATAAAGGTAACCCAAGGAGGAAAATAAACGGTCGTTGCCTCATATTTAAAGTAACCAGGAGGTGAAATATGGGCTTTTTTGAAAGAAAATCGTATTTAATTGCTATTTTAGATGTTTTAAAGAAAATATGGCTTGGCTCTGATCTCTCATGCAGCTTGAAATTAAAAATCATCATACCTAAGCAACTTCCTTGCTACGAAGAAAAGCATGAGATTATTAAAGCTGATGTTAGCAGAAAATACTATATAATAGATCATTACACTGTTGAGGGTCTTTTAAAGCCGATACGGGGAAATCAAAACCTAAAGTTCAAAACACAGCAAAACTTAGCACTGTTAAAACTAAGAGCTACCAACTTATTAAGGATATTAATAAGCCAGAATAGGATGAAGCCGATACTATTGCACACGATAGAGATAGTATAGCGGGTCAATTTGCATAGACTTGTTACAGGCTGAACTGAAAATCGTACAGTTTAGAGTAAATACAGTGAAGGTGTATATCAAGCGGTCAGCTTCAGTGATTCTGCTTTGCCAGTTGAGATATTAAATTTCGTGAGTGATAATGACTCTGTTCTTATAAATCATATTGTGTATGACTATTTTACAAACATAACAAAGCTTAAAAAAGACAGCGTAAATTCAGTCGATAGCTGATTTTTATTATGGAGAGTACTTTTTAGAATATCAGAATATTTATTTAAATATAGACTCTCTATTTATACCAATAGCATAACGCTGAGTCCCAACTACACTCTATCCTAAACACTTGATACAGTTTTAAACGCTCCAGTGTATGTATAGGACGTAAACTCAAGGCATCTTTTATAGAATCAGTTTGGTTAATTTTATCACCAATTTTGCCTATCAATTGCCGCGTAAAGCAGGTTGAACAGCTATAAACCGCGCTAGCTGGTGACCAGTCTTGCTCTAAAAAATTACCATAAATTAGATTAATGGCTCTATTTTTTTCCCAAAAAAATGGAACGTCTTTTTTTATTTTTTGAACAACAATTTTAGATTGATCAAATAATGGCTTAGTGGCTTCAATTCCCATGATACTGCCGACATGACTAGCCATAAACACTTGCAGGGCAAATTTACCCAAGCCAGAGCCTAAATCTAGCAAAGTATCAGAGCTGGTTAAATTTAATTTTTCAATGATTTTTAGTGTACTGGGAAAAAGTAGTTCGCCATAGACATAGCAAATATCTTTAGCCATATATTGACTTTTTTCTTCTGGGCTATAACTTTGAAAGCCCTGGGTTTGCTGATATATTGAGTCAATATAAGCATTTAATAATTTATCTATCTTGCTATCGTGGGTAAGCAACATGAACTCCAAACTAGACAATTGGCAAAAATTTGAAAACTTTGCACAGCATAACGTGGATTTAGCTGTAGCAAAAGAATGCTATAAACAATTTAATGTTTTATTCTTTTTTAGAATACTCACTGAATTTCTATTAAGTGCGGTTTTTATTTATATTGGAATAAACTTTCTCATCCTAAGTCAGTTTACATTAGCTATCTGGCCTGCTTCAGGTGTTGCCTTAACCTTAGTCTTTATCAGGGGCTATTACCCCTGCTTAGGCATGTTTGTTGGCGCTTTTTGCGCTTACGATATCAATAGTCACCTACTAAGCTTCAGCGCTTTACAAGCCGTTAATTTTGTAAGCTACATCGCCTTAACCCGCTATTTAGCTTTGAAATGGATTGGCGCCATTCAACCTCTTAATAAGTTATCTGTCTTGGTGCTATTTTTAGGATTAGTCGCTCTCACCACTGCTTGCCACATATTTCTGCATCAAAGCCTGATTACTTATTTCGGTCTGCCTTGGACATACAATCTACAAAATTCAATCACTCATTTTTTAGCCCAATTTAATGGTATATTATGTTTGACCCCCCTAACCTTAATTTTAGACCCTTTTGCCCCAAAGACTTACTTTTCTTTGACTAAAAGAAATTTAAGTTGGTGGTTAATGTGTAGCTTTATTTTAATATCGTCTGTATGTTTAATCGTCTTAAACCCTACGCTTTCACCCGCAGTATTTTTGCCCATTTTGTGCATCGTCACCTGGGGATTTACTTTTTATTTTAAACAAATCCCAACCGCGACTCTACTGCTCTTCATGGGCGTTTTATATTTGGGCGGTATTATGGACTTCTCTGAAACGCTTAGGTCTCAACGCTTACTGCTCGAATTGTTATTAACTGGGATTGGTGGGATTGGATTGCTGTTGGCGAGCTATAAGATATAAGATATTATATTAATGGTTAGGGTGGCGTAGTTAAGATTTATTTGGGAAAAAATCTGAATGATTCGGCAAAATAATATTAAACTCTTTCTCTAGTATTTTATGATAGTCTCGAGCATTTTTTATCGCAACTTCCTGGATTAGTTTTCCTTTTTCAGTCTTATAAAGCACTCTATCTTTTAGTGATTTTCTCCCATTATGGGTCGGCAACGTCACAATGGCATGGCGACAAAATCCGACTTTGCGACTAAATGTGTTATAAAAGTTAATGGCATTAAAGTCTTCTGGGTAATATTCCGTCGTGTGAAAGGTATAGACAGTTTTTGTCTCTTTACCTCTTAAACAATGCAACTTATAGCCCCAAGTATCATCTTGTAGCAGGCTAAATATACCACTAGATTGCATGTTTTCTTCATTTTCAACAAATGGAATGGGTTCAATCAAACAATTCCCCCCAAAGCCGACATCACATAACCACGACTCATTGTCAAATGATACCCGCAAAATTTTATGTGAAAGCTGTGGCGTTTTGCCTGGTGCGGTATCTGCTGGCACTCGAGCCAACAACCTTTCCACTTTGTATCCAAGCTCAATTAAGACAAGGGCTAACAGTTCATTTAACTGAGAACAACCACCTCCCCGTTGCGTCATCACCAACTTTTTATATATATAATCTGGATCTAAATTTGGTGCAATTTTCAAATGAAAATCTAACATATCAAATGGAATATTGAAACGTTGTGCACGGTGGATTCCGCGCAATGTTCTCCTATCGCAAGTAAGTGTTTTATGATATTTAATTCGCTTTAAGTAATTATCTATATCTATATTCATAAAATATAGTATAGTCTGACTCGCCCACAACAAACCCTGTCAAAACTTTCAGCTTATAATTTTTTTGCTCCTGTTCACTAAAAGACATACAATCATTATTAACAGATATTTAATTACTAAGTCCGTCCAATTTATGTGATTATTAGACAAAAGATATCAGGGACGCCCATTATTAATATGGATCGGCATTCAGTCTGGTTTTATTAGGGACACCCATTATTAATATAATTCCATAGCAGAAACTCAAACATAAAACTCAGATGCTATAAATAATCTTGCACTCAAAAATTCAATATAAAATAATAATGTTTTTCAGATAGATTTATCTGATAATTTTAGTGGAAGAATTGATATGGGCTAGTCCTAATTCAAGCTGCCAAATAGCTTTGCTTTGCAGCATTAAGACCTTTGATAACTCGCTTTCGCTTTTGCCTTTGACTAAAATCCCTTAAACAATATTCATTACCAATAGCGTAAGAAAAGCTATTACTGAAGTTTTGAATAAGAGAAAACCAACCAGAATTATTAAGCTGTAACCTTTGCAAAATGCTCTCTAAATGTGGGGGAATGGAGCCCCTTTTGTTTTCTCTTACCGCTCTACCGGTATAGTCTACCAAATCTAAGTAATCACATAATGGAATATCAATAGTGCCATATGACTCATTTTCAACTGTATTTTTAAGTGGAGATAGATATTTGGTTTGTTTGGCATCATTAAGAGATTCACGATAATTTTTCAATTCATCTATATTCAATTGATTCTTAAGTGTTTTAATTCTCTCATATATAGAAGTGAACTCAGACTCTTCAGGGGTGTTGGCTATACCTGCTCTTATTGGATTCAAATCCACATAGACCATGGCACTTAATACGGCTCCCTCATCTAATAATGCTTGTGATTTAAAGCGACCTTCCCAAAACCTTCCTTTGCAGCAATCTTCTTTATTCGCGGTTCTAGCAAGGGGTTCATTTAGACAACGCATAAACCAACTAATATCATATAATCGACTACGCCATTCGAGTACTTTAAGCTTTTTTTTAGCATTTAGTCTTGCGTCTCTTGGGTATATAGCAGACCAACGTTGAACAACCTCTGTATCAGACCATTGGGTTGCTGTCGCAGCATCAACATGCAAGACCAGATGATAATGATTGGCCATAATAGCGTAAGCACATATCTTTATAGAGAAAACAGAAGCTAAGGTTTTGAGTCTGGCAAGCATCCATTCCTTGCGATGAGAGTAGTCTTTGTTGGTATAGCTATCGACACCACATAAAAAACTGCGACGCACACACCGAGTCATACAATGATAATAAGGTGTCGCTTCCAAATTTACTTGCACACTGCGGGATGAGGTCATGTATTGATTAACTCCGTATTCTTATCACGACTTAATCTACTCCGATATGTTCTTACTGTCAATCAATACTAAAAATTATAATGAGTGTCCCTATTTTACCTTCCAATGTATTGGTATAGCTTTATGCTAGAAAAATAACAATAAAGCTAGAAATATGAGGCAGGAGACCACGAAATTTGCAATTAGCACAATGTGCCATCTCTATCTAGCTTTGTAAAAATGGGCGGTTTTACAACTGCGGATAATAATTTTGAGTATCTCCTCCATCCTATTGTTATCAATCAGTGCACCCGCCATCACACAAAATAAGCTGAAGTTGATGTAATGTTTAACAAGTAATTTATCTGAAGAGAACATCAACACTATTAAAGTTAAGCAAATGGGCTCAAAGCGAGAAATAAATGTAGGAACAAGCGATAACCCTCAAAAAAACTTCCCCTAGAGCAAAAAAATATACTTTACACTGTGTGGGTGTGCGTACAATCATTGACGTACATGACCTCTGAACCAATTCATGAATAGTTTTTTTCTGAGAAACGGTTTCTTGCTTGCGAAAAGGCCACTATTTGTTTCACGTCAGTTTAGGCATACTCACCAAATTAGAATTTGTCTGATCGTCTTCTGATGTCGCCATCCTGCTGTCTTTCGTAGAAGTTTTAATTTTTTGATTTTGCAAATGATAAAACGTTGCTATTTCTTCCGTCTGGACTTTAATAGTACTATGTAGCACACGATTCAATTCCCAAAGTCGATCAGTTTTAGCTCGCTCTTTTTTCAGTTGCACCTCCAGTCTTTTTATAAATTTTTCTTGACCTTCTTCCCCTCCAAATATGCCCAACTTGATTTTATCAAAGAGATCTAGAGGTTCTTCAGATTTTTTACCTTCTACGAATACATCTTCGGATCTGCTTTTGTTGTTTGTCTCGTCCACAGTATTTATGGGAGAAGTAGAATCATGAACTGATTGCAATGGGGGAACCAACTCAGAAGTTAATGTAGTTGTCTGAACAGCCTGAGATAAGTTAGATCGAGGCGTTGGAGAAATAATTCTAATAGAATCTTTATTGGTCTCTTTGGTACCAGCTGAATCAAACAACTGCTCCGAGTTCATGTCCAAATCAGCAAACGCGGTATGTATTTCACCACTTGCTTTTTGCGTCTTTATCTCTTCACATATTAAAAGTAAATCATTGGCTAATGGACTACCCTGGAAACCTGACATCACACCAAATGTTTTGCTGAGGGGAAGGTATTGTTTAAATGATGAAGTAATTCGTTTTTGACAAAATTCTATTGTTTTTTCAATTAAATATTCTATGTCCTGTCCTTGCTGCAAAGAAGGCAAAGTATTTTTTAAAAATTCACTCGCTTCAAAAACCCATGCCCCCTCTTTATTATCTATGTATTGTTTTACTCGTCTATGTATTTTTTCGTATGATGAATTAAAAATTTTTGATTTTTGTGCGTTTGTTAACATAATAACGATCCTTTGTTATTGATTTTGTATAATCCCAAAGATTCTAATCGTGGAAGATAAAAATGTACACTACATTTACTACTCAGACGCTTTGCATAGCAGCAATACTAAATTAGGAGTAATAGCCGTATCAATATATATCACTTATTCACCTTATTATTAATATTTTGTTAGTGAATAATAAAAGTCATCAAAGGTACAAACTTATATCTATATTTACAATCATATTACTGATCTGCAAATCGCAATTACTATATATTTTGTGCTCAATCCAAATGCCCTATCACAAGAATTATCAGCGCATTAGTAAAATGGATATAACTACCATAATAAAGTTATTTGTACAAACGATTTGAAATAGGCGAATTTTATTGCGTAGGATTCAGGCAAGTACAAGGTTAATCTTCACCATGCGCCGCTAATAAAAGCGCATTAAGCTGATGGATAAAATTCAATCCTAATTGTTTTGTAACATTAGGCGATGCAAATGCAACAGATGTGTTTGTTTTTCTAACAATTAAAATTTCGGGAAAAATTGAAGCCAACGAATCGTTTTAACCGGATAAGCAGCTGCTGTCAAAGAATAAAATATTTTATGATTAAAGTCATCTTGGTCAAAACAAAATGCAATTACCTTTTAAAGATAAGTACTCTTCCAAAAGAAGAGCTGCAAAGCGGTGCGAAAGATATATTCCGTACTAAGAAAAACAAGCCACAGTGTTTGAAACTGAGTGCGATCGCTTTTATCGTCAAAGGTGAAAATTTTTCTTTTGAAATTTATTAGATTTAGTGAACAAAAAAAATTCTCAAGAAATAAAATACATTTATTTTAAAGAATATAATTTTTCATCTCATGCATCGCTCATTGCAAAATTGACAGAGACCCACTCAGCTTTTACCTCAAAAGGGTGTTCAGGTAAGAAATACTTGGCAATTCTCTGAAAACGGTCAACATCATCTGTCGCCAAAAACTGCTGCTGGCCCGGAATCGTTTGGGGGTTATAGAGCTTGTGTTGCTCTAATAGCTGGGCAACGCGCTCAGCCACAGCATTGGCCGAATCAACCAAAGTAATATTTTTATCAATGACTTTAGTAATTGCCTGCTTTAAAACTGGAAAATGGGTGCAACCCAATACTAAAGCTATATTGGTAGCACCTTCAAATTGCTCCCATAATGGTGTGAGTAATTTTCGTAGAATTTCTTCTACTAAAGGGCCATCATGCCAACCCTCTTCCGCCAATGCGACTAGTAAAGAACAAGGCCATTCAACCACTTCTCTATTCTCATCTTTTTGTAAGATATGCCTTGAATAAGCACCCCACTTGACTGTACTTTCCGTAGCAATAACCGCTATTGCAGGATTGTTAACCAAAGATAGAGCCTTGTCCGCACCAGACTCTATCACCCCCACAACCGGTATGGGATAGTATTTTTTCTCAAGCGCCTCTAACGCAACACTAGAAGCCGTATTACAAGCAACGACAATCAGCTTGACTTGACGATCTACTAATACTTGACTGGCATTTAAAGCGTAGTGGATGACCGTATCTTTACCTTTGGTGCCATAAGGTAAACGCGCCGTATCGCCTAGATAAATAAAATCTTCGTTGGGCAGCTGTTTTTTCAAAGCTTGCAATACGGTCAAGCCTCCCATACCAGAGTCAAATACGGCAATCGGTAGCTTAGTATTCAAATTATTTGTCATAATTTTATTCTCAGTTAGCCTTGCATGATTGCATTTAAGCCATCCCATTGCGCCAACCACTTCTGTTGGTTAAAGTTCATATCTTCGGTACCGATATTCGTCACGAGTTGCTCTACAATGTTATTAACGAACTTAATATTGGCTTTTAAAGAGGCTTGGTTTTTCAGGACTTCACATGGTTTTTGTGTGTCTGAGCATACTGTCACATCTTTGATAAACTGTGCGTGTGTTTCTAACATCGTCTTTAACTGCACCGTAATGGGTTTATCAGGGTTACGAGCCGCAATCAAAGGAATTAACTCATAAGCAATTGTATTGAGACACTGATTGGCTTCATACAGCCCTTCTGTTTCTTTGTCTTGCATACCAAACTCTTTAACCTTAGCCAAACACACACCTTTGCGTGAAATCAAATGTTCTAAAAAGTCATTTAAATTATGGGATGATTCATCTCTAGTTGAACTGCTGGCAACTTGTTGCGCTTCTATAAATTTGTTTTGCTGATTGTTATATACAAAATACTGTTGGCTGGCTCGCGTTAGCAATGACCTTGTATTTAGCTTTAATTCATACAGTCCATCGGAATTAATATCCACAAACGTAAGATCTGCCTGACTTAAGTTAATATTGAGTTGTGGAATAGTTTGAATCACCGATCCATCGGGGGATTTAATTTTTAAATAAGCAAATTGCTCGTTGACTTTATCTTTATTGACCCAAAATTCAAATTGAAATGGCACCATATGTGGGTGTAATGAACGCTGAACAGACCATTCCTGCGTATCGGCATAAGCTAAAGTGCAAAAAACACCTGCCATCAGTCCAAATAGTACTTTTAACTTCATGTTTCTAATACCTAATGCTCTAATAATATCAATTTGTTGGGTAACAAACATGTTTTAAAATTTTAAACAACCCAATAAATCCCTAAACCTAGAATAACATTGTTTTGTTTCTAAAACTTGTTGAAAATTACCGCTGGGCTGTTGCTGTTTTTGCTCTGTCGCGATAGGGAGTACGAAGTCATTGACCACATCCTGCCAAAAGGGGTACCACAGCGATTCATTGAGCACATGATCAAAAATCATAGGGCAATCTGGCCCTTGGTTAATCTCAATTAGCCACAGCTTTCCGTTGGTATCCAGCATAAAGTCATAACCAAACAACTCTACTTTTTTTGTATTCTGTGTTTTTAAATATTGTGGATAACGTTTAATAATCTGCTTGACTGTAGTTTGGACTATATCAACCATCTGTTGATACACCACCTTGAAGTCACACAGCTCACTAGCAAGGCGTTGTTCAATGTTTGCCAACTCGCCATCCAGAATATAGTTTGTAATGTGGGCTTTGCGGTTACCCATTCTGTCTTCTAAGTTAAAATTATCAGCACTGATATTGCCATAGCCCTCACGATACAAATAAACACCCGCATAATTGGTCAGTGCTGCAAAAACCCTGAATGTATATTTTCTGCCTTGATGTAACGCTGGATTTGGAATATATTGTTGTAAAATATGATCGCCTCCCATCCGCTCAGGAGACCAATAATGTTCCCGAACCTCATCAAGATTATTAAATAATTTAATATCGTCGCCATTATTTAACATGGAGGGTTTTAAGAGCCATTTTAAATCTTTAATTTCTTTGTGGTATTTATTATCTTGCAGATAATAATCTAACGTTATCTGAGATAAAACAGTCCCTACGGTGGTATCATCTAGGCTATATGTGGCAGGCATAATACTTGGCTTGAGGTTGTTTATTAACTCGGCTAGTAAATGCTTATATTCAAAGTGAATAGAAACACCATCGTTTAATGTAAGGTTTTGATCTGAAAACTGGGGGTTGTCGTTGGATTTTTGCCACCCTTGCTGTTCTAGTACGCGTGTAATGTGATAATGAATAGCTGTATCATAGCGGCTAAACTTAAACGTTTTATTCATATGCTACTAATGACTTGATGCTTTTGAAAACAACTGAAGCACCACTGTTCCCAAAATAATCAATCCCATACCAATGATTGCTGGGATATCTAACTTTTCCCCGTACAGTAACCACCCCATTATCGCTACTAACACAATACCCAGACCACACCAAATAGCATAAGCGATGCTAACAGGTATCGTTCTTAAACAAAGCATTAATGAATAAAATGCAAGGATGTATCCCCCGACCACTAACAAAGTAGGAAGTAGCTTTGTAAATTCTGCACACGATTTTAGCGAGGTCGTCGCTATGACCTCTGCTGAAATTGCGATAGCCAGGTAGATATAACTTATTGGAAATTTACTCATCTTCGTGCTTATAAGACCATTCTAAAGGGGGCAAATCATTCATATCTGCACAGGCATAAATTAGGGAGTTGGTGACGTTCCGGCTATCTGCAGTCAAGCGTTTATTTTTAAGATTCGCTTCAAACTGAAAGTTAATACGCTCTACAACTTTGGCACTTTTGATATTCGCTTCTTCACAATTAATCTCAACCCGTTTAGCATGGTGCGCTTTAAATAAATAGCGGGTTAAAGCATTCATTGCTTCAGATATAAAGCCTTTACCTGAGTGCTTTTGATTCACCCAATAGCCAATTTCAAAACAAGGCACCGTTAAATTTTCTGGCTTAATGCCGGTTGCACCCAAGTATATTTTATCTTTGGCATCCATTATCTGTAATGGTAGCTCTACAGTGTCTTTGGGAGCACTGCTCCATAATCGCTCGCCATCTTCTAAATAAGCAATGGTGTCTCTCAAGCTGGCTAAAGATTGGGCCCAAGGCATCCATTTTTTAAGTACTTTATAGCTGTCCTTCATCGCATCATGCATAAGTTTTGCGTCTGTGACGCGGGCAGGCCTGATTAATACCCTCTCGGTTGTGATGCTTTCTAACTTAATTGGAGTGGCAAATATCATTCTTTGGTACTCACTGCATTGAAATATTATGTATTTAGACAAATATTATCACACCAATGGATTGAGTCTGCAGCAGATAATACGAATTTCTGGTACATTCATGAAAAAAACACGCCCTGGTTATTTATCAAGCTAATTGATATACTTATATTTGCTTCCAGTCTTCACAATACTCAAAATTATATGCATAAAAAAGTTTGGCAATTAGCTGCGCCTATTATTTTAGCTAATATGACTGTTCCATTATTAGGCGCTGTAGATATAGCCGTAGTTGGTCACCTACCTGGGCCTCAGTTTATGGCAGCGGTGGGCATTGGTGCAACCATATTTAGCGCATTATATTTTGGTTTTGTTTTTTTAAGAATGGGAACGACTGGCTTAGTTGCCATAGCCTATGGTGGTGATAACCATCATGAAAGTACCGCTTGGCTAATTCGCTCTATACTGATTGCGATTATCTTAGGGTTGCTACTGATTATAGCCAAACCTATCATCTCAAATATTTGCTTTTACTTTATTCACCCCGAAGGCGAATCATTGGCTCTAGCCCAACAATACTTCTCAATACGCATATTTTCTGCGCCTGCTGCACTATGTAATTTTGCCCTATTAGGCTGGATGATTGGTCAACATAAAACCAAGCAAGCGCTTTATACCCAATTAATTTTGAATATAACCAATATTATATTAGATATATATTTTGTGGTTAATTTAAAACTAGGCGTACCTGGAGCAGCTTATGCGACCGTCATTGCAGAATACATTGGCTTAGGCTATGGCTTGTTTCTTAGCTACCAAGCCATAAAGCTTTATTTCTCTCAAGTTGCCATAGCTGAATTACTCCGTATTGATAAACTTAAAAAATTAGCATCTATTAATAATAATATTTTTATTCGTTCTTTATGCTTACAAATGGCTTTATTTTACTTTACGATGACGGGGGCAACTTTTGGCGACACTGTATTAGCCGTAAATGCGGTATTGATAAACTTCCAATTATTTATGGCTTACGGACTAGATGGTTTTGCCAATGCGGCAGAAGCTTTGGTGGGAGAGTCGATAGGTAAAAGACAGCATAAAAACTTCATCAAAACACTCAAAGTCACAGCGCTTTGGTCCGTGCTCTTCGCTATTATATTTACGCTTGTTTACGCCCTATTCTGGCACCCCATTGTATTGCTTTTGACGAATGTCAATACGGTCATTCTCTTGGCCCAACAATATATTGCTTGGCTTATTTTGCTACCATTGCTATCTGTCTGGAGCTTCTGGCTAGATGGGGTTTTTATAGGTGCGACTCAAACCAAACCTATGCGTAACAGCATGATAGTTTCACTAATCATATTCGTCGCACTATGCCTCACTTTAACGCCTACCTGGGGTAATCATGGACTTTGGTGTGCATTTTCTGTATTTATGCTGATTAGAGCCATTACATTAGGCTCGGCTTTACCACGGTTAATTCATAAATTTTAAATTAAACATATCAGACACTTTTAGATCTTACTGATGTTTATGTTCGGAAATATCCCCCTGTGCAAAGACTTACTTATAGTATAGTATGCTTTCAAACTATATTTATAGAGAAATTCTGATGCCAATGACAAACAATAAACTCAATTCCACTATGCTTCAACTCATTGCCTACTTAGAAAGCAGTTTTGATATATTGGCGACAAAATTTCGCGCTTCACCTAAAATAAAACAGCGATATAAATATATAGAGATGCAAGCTAGAGTGAGCCTGATTAAAAGCCGTGTAAATAATGGCCTGCGTTTACCCATAAATGACATACCTTCTATTGTGCAAGAACTCACGTGCCTAATTGGCCTTGTAGAAACGAATTCTCATATTCAAAATACTCAGATACAGGCACTATTTTCACCATTGCATGACTTAGCAAAAACAATTCGCAGCCATCAAACCAAAGTCCAACAACCAGCAAATAATCAACATCAATCGGAATCTTATAAAAACGGACAAAAAGCTGCGTTAGATAAAATTGCTTGTCTTTATCAGCATACTAATGATGAAATCGTTGAAAAAATTGGTAAAAGGCACTATACCAAAGATAAATTTATGTCATATATTGTATCTGAAGGTGGAAGTTTTGAAGAGTACTTACAAGGCGCTTCAGATATATTTGATGAAATGATTGGCCCCAGGTTTGAGCCATCAAATAAAACATTATCCCCTAGTCGCACTCTGTAATTCTCAAGACTAATCCGCTTTAAGCTTCCACTAGCTTTTGGCGGTCAAATTTATTCCAGGCTTTTTCATGGAAGAAAAATCCAACCGAATTACATAACGGCTCGATGATGGCGATAGCGCCGCCCACAAGAAAACTACCTGATAAAAGATAAGCCACAGCGAATGCAATCATAATATGCATAACCGTGAAGGTACACGTCTTTAACATAATTTCACCCCTTTAAAGCTAATAAACCGTATATATAATAAATATAGCACAAATCTAAATGATAATCATTATCATTTATCGAGCGTTAGTCGAAAAGGAACGAAATTAGTTATAAAAAATTTAACATTAACAGAACAACCACATTCAGATACCCTAAACATAGTTGTCCTGTTAAATACACTAACTATACAAATATAGGTACTTTATACTGGAGGTGGCATCATGCCGCCAGCGGATGTCGCGTAATCATGAGCAACCGTATGATCCCAGAAATCACCAGGACACATATTCATTAAAGCCATTGCTGCTGCACCAACGTCAAATCCAGGCTGATTTAAATTTCCAAGCACTAAAAGTTTTGTATTTGAACACATAGTTTCTGGCGTTGGCCATCCTGGCGTGATTTCTCCACCTGAAATTTCAGATACTTCCTTTTGATTAAGTTCTTTCATTATCTTTCTCCTTTTATTAGAACCAGCTTTATCATCTGTGATATTGCATGTTTTAGGCAAGCACTTTATTTAAATTGATTTTTTCGTTCTTTACTAGTGGGATAACTATTTAACCAAGTTAATAAATATTCAGTCATATCTTGTCTAACAGGATTTATATTAAAAGGATAATAATGTAATAAATTTTGCCTTAATCCCAACAGTTCATTTCGCTGTTTGTCATCTAAGTCCTGCTTTAAAGACAAGTGATGGTGCCACTCTAATAATGGGGCAAGTTGAAAATCACTATAAAGTTTATATTCTGCAAAATGATTTTGATGCATTGCCATCCCCCAATATTGGTACTCTCTAGCAATATGCTCAAATAAATGTTTCATTTCATTGGGACTTTGGCACAGATCTGCTGCAAAAATATCTGCTGTGTATTCACAAAAACGAGAATGCATTTTGGACAATAGGCTTTGTAGCCCAAAACCCAATGCTAAGCTACCAATTGTTACTAACATATGTGCGGGTGCAAAAGTCAATGTTAAACCAATTGCCAATACAGATTGTAAAACATATGTGCTCTGTCCAAGAATAATAAATGCAGCCCAAAAATGATCCCGGTAAAAAAAATGCCCTAATTCGTGAGAAATTAATAAAGATAATTGGATTTTTGAAATACCCTGTTTATAACGAACAACTAAATCTTCACTTAAGATAATGGTATAATCTGGATGTGTGACACACTCAATACCAATCTGGGGTAAGTCGTCTTGACGTTTTTTTATATAAATATTAGGCAAATTAACAGCTGATAGCTCAGAAAGTGTATCAACTATTTCTTTAATTTCACGGTGAATTGGATTGGTAGAAGATAGCTTGCAGAACAATGGATTAGTCTTAAAATCTAAATCACTGTTGAGTAGATTTTTTTTCAAAATACTAAAAATACCCACCGTACAAACAGCATATAAAAATAAACCATTGATAATCGAAATGGTGCCACACGCAAAGACCATACCAATCGGCAATAAAGATAAAACCCCAACCATAAAGATAGCAAGGTGCTTTATGCTATTTTGCATAAGAAACCTATAATTGAATTTTAGTTAACTCATTATTTCACAAATGTAAACAATTATAGATAGACTATTGAGTAATCATCTTAGTGAATTAAGCTGCTAACAGCGTAATACTGCTATTCACAATCAAAAATAGACAGTAAATTTACTTATCCAGTCGTAGTTAGCAAAGAACAAATTTCCACTTTTGCCCTTGCTAACAAAATGAAATAAAACAATACTCACAAATACGTACTAAGGACTCATTCGCATTGAATCATATTTGTACTCACGATCCGCGGCTCTGTTTTTTGAAGCAGTTTTTTGTTGTTTAGAACGTTCAAAGCGAGTCAATATGGCAGGCTGGCATAAATCCTCATTACGACTACCCAATTCACCCAAGGGAGATGGTTTCGCTTCGTCTCTAATAGCTCTATATTTACGGGCAGCCCCACCGGAATGATCATGCTTTACTTCAGTGCAATCATATATTTTCAAGCTAGATTGGCCACGCATTGATTCAAAACTTCTCCCACTAGCTGTCATTTTGAACGTTACATTTTGCGGGAAGAGAATATAATTTTCTGCTAAATAATCAAATAAAGACTGTATCGCTAAATTTGCTGGATTTATAATCATATTTTGAGTATTTCTGCTTGCAAGCTCAGATAATGACAAAACAATCGTGTCATGCAGCTCTCTTTTAGCTGCTGATCCCAAAGACTCGCCCGATGTATACTGACAGCGGTTGACTATATAATGTGCAGTGTGTTGTATATGAGACAGTGAATAAGACATATTTCTCTCCATGAATACTATGCTACAGGTCACTATCGCATCAATCATAAAGAAGAATCAAGGAGTGGGGCTTTCTACAGTACTAACCTCCTGCTCAAATATGGTAGGAAGCACACTATGCTTAGGTTTAGATTTTTTCCTTTTTCTTTGACCATTAAAGTTAATCACCACGCTGGGATTATGGCGAGATTCTTCATAAATCCACTTACAAAATTCAGGCGTAGGTGTAATCTCTTCGCGTACAAAATAAGCTTCTATATCTTGCCGAAAATCTGTAAGCAAAGCCCTATTTTTAATATGTTTGTAGGCGATTTCTCTCGCTCTTTTTTCTTTGCCGGCTCCAAAAGCCATTAAAGCTCGGAATAAAAAAATAAACTTGTCATCATATTTCTGACGCAAATCTGCCCAAGAAACGCCTGCTAACATTGAATTTACCTATTGTACTAAAGCTATATTGAAATTGTATAAAGGCTAATATTAACCTATTTTTCTGTCACGCTGCAAAATAACAACCACTTTATATCATCCAACTGACACTGATTGTTACATTTACAACCCTAATAATTTGTTATTTTTGCTAGCTTAAATTATTTTGGAGCATTTATTTGTGTACACGCAGCTGGCTCACATGTAAGCAAGCTTTGATCTCTTTCATCATCACTCAAACTTGCAGCAGAAAATGGTTGTGCCATATAACACGTTATAGTCTTTTCTTTGTATTCGGCATGCCTTGAACCTTTATGAAATAAACTCATTAATACGGGCGCAACCTCTATAAAAACGTCACACGTCAATAACAAATCAGAACCATTGTCCGCAAGTGTAAAATCAAACATAAGATATTCTCCCAAAATAATGCCTATAAATTGAACAGCAACTTAAGATACATTGGAGTTTAAAAAATGTTGGTTAACCAAAATAGAGGGAAAAACCTCATTACGATGAAATGCGTCATCAAGAGGATAAGAGGTCTATTATTCCCTCATAAAACTACATATGCCTTTCACTGAGTGTATGATATATATTCCATTGGTCAGCGATATCATCGAATTCTTCTAATGTGAATAAGCTGACGCAAGCCCTAGCACCAGGGCTAAGCTCCTGGTTAATAATTTTCTTAACAACAAGATAAGTGGGTAAAATGGGGATATATTCATCATGACCACTTTCTGCGATTAAATTCCAGTGCATATCTAAGGGCTGGTATTCTAGATCTGTTCCATATAAATGTATATTAATGCCACCGACCGATGTACCAAACTGGCCTAATAAAGTACCTAGTTTTTCTAAAGGTTTGGAGAGTTTTGATAAATCAGATGCAATACCAGACCGCACGAACCAAGATAACTTCCATAGTAAAAAATGTAGTAACCCTAACTCAAAACCAGAATGAAATTTTACCGTACTGAGCTTCTGATAACGAAGTGGTAATAATTCTAGATCAGGTGCATCGCACCCACTTTGCCATCGCACCCCCACATTATCACCAAAATATTCTCGATGCCTCTTTTGCCAACTATAAGCAACTTCTAATTCACCATTATTCATATGCTCAAAAGGCTTTCCGGCTTGTAGGCACAAAGAATCGACTGACGCTTGCCCTCTTTTGATTTTATTCGCGGAAGAAATACTAAACTCAACCATTCTGAGGGTTGAAAAATTCAAGGCATATTTATCAACAACGGCTGAACTTAATCCAGGTGTGGTGCCTGCGCCTGTGATCAGCACAAGTTTTTTACGTTTAGCCTCTTTGTCTAATATACTAAATTGTGAAACATACTTTCGCGCATCAGCAATATCAACATAGTGGATGTTGTTATCAATACAAGCTTTTGCAACAGTATAATCTTGTTGTTGAAAAGGCCCCGCACAATGTACAAGTATGTCTGGTTGAATCTTGGCTAAGTTTGCCGAAAATTGCTCATCAACGCGATCTAAGCGTAATGTTTCTATTGGCAAGTTATGAGAGATTTTATTTTTGGATCCTGCTGTGCACGCTCTTTCTTTCTCTAATTTTTCTTTATGAGCATTGGCCTGCTCAAGATTTCGGCCTGAAATAATTAATTGTGTATGAGGGATGTTTATTAACATCCGGCTTAATTTTTCGCCAAAATGACCGTACCCCCCCAAGAGTAAGATTCGGCACCTTTGGGAGTTCACTGGTTGTGCTTTAGTATCCAATTTATCTATTCACCGAGGAATACTCTAAATGATCATTTAATTTGTAATGCACTAAAGACTGTATCTGTTAACAAAGTGGCGTCTTCTTTCATAGTGCGATTAATGCGCTTATACACCCTCGATACTGCTGCCTGTAATAAAATACCCATCACTGTTGAGGCATAATGATGTGGGTCCCCTTGAGGCACTTGACCTGAGTTCATTGCCTGGGTCAAAATGTTTACGAAAAAATAATGGGCATTATTTGGCTCGTTCGATAAATATTTAATTTGATGATGCTGTGACAATAATAAATAGCGAAATAATACCGGATCATCATCAAAATGTTCACACATTAAATCTACAATATTTTTTATTTGTTCTGCAATCTTATCTGAAGACATTGCGATCTCTTTCAACTCTCCAGTGATTTTTTCATAAGAGTCTACAAATAAACTCGTCGCTAATTCTTCCTTGCTTGTATAATGCCTATACAAAGTACCTTCTGCAATACCAGCCTTAGTTGCAATATCTTTAATCGTTGTGGCTGACACACCTTTCACAACAAAGAGATCTAATGCACAACGATTTAATTTCTTTCTTGTTGCAGAACCATCTCTCATATAAATTTTACACTCCCAAACTAACTACCATCTAAAAAAGACCATTAATATCATACCTCAATCAACCGAAGAGACCTAATACCCAGCTAAACAACAGGCGTTAGTTATTAAATTAACTATTTGTAATGTACAACTAATATATAGAAGCAAGAACGATACCGCCGGCCAGTATTCCAGCCACAGCGCCACCAGCAATACTCAATGGCATCACCATTAGAATCTGGGTTGCAGCATTCGAAGCAATCATAGGTGTGAAATTAGCGCCTATTAAGCCGCCCACGACACCAGAAACCCCAAGAAATATCATTTCGCCATCAATGACGCCACCTGAGACCTGGTTTATTTCTTTACTTGTTAATTGTTGAATCACTCTACTTTCCTTGTAAATTTATGTGAACAATTACTCACGTATTTTAACGGCTCACTTTGCTGTGTCAATCTTTTTATCTTAAAAAAGATAGACTTTTTAGCATATTCAGTTTTAAATCTAGAAAGGTGGTTTTAAACTCAGAGTTTTAAACTGATAAATACTTTGATCAAGCAATAAAGCTTACTATATAATTCACCAGAAACTTATAAAACAAGGTTTAGTATGTCTGAAATAGTAATGAGTCAGTCTGTTGCCATATTAGTCGATGGTAATAATATCGAAATTAGCATTCATGAATTGATTGAGAATGAAGCAGCAATGCTGAACTTTGACAAAATAATACCCAAGCTTGTAGATAATCGTGCTTTAAATCGCTTAATCTACTTCAGAGAAGGTAAAAATATCTCAAAAAAGTTAGCAGAACGCTTACATACTTTATACCATGGCTCAGTGCAGCCCTGTCATAAAAGTGCCGACATTCCCTTAACCATAAAAGCTATGCAGCTTGCCAAGAAAGTAGACACTATTATTATTATGTCTGGAGATTCAGACTATATAGAGTTAGTACGACACTTACGCTCAGAAGGCGTTCGTGTTGAAATTGCCTCTGTACAAAAAACAACGTCTAATATGTTAATAGAAGAAGCGGATCATTTTCATGCTATCACTAAAGAAGATTGGTTCATCCTACCCTCCCCCAAAAAAATCAAACGCAAATCCAGCTCAACGACAAAGAAAAAAAAGGAATAAGACTACAAAGTCTTGCAGTTAGCCTGAACATGGTGCAATCTCAAAAATATAAATAAGTACGTACAACAAGTTCGCGAATAGACTGGAGCATCCATGAATAATATACTCCGATTCTCATGTAGTATGATCATTGCCACCACCCTGACTGTTGCGAGTAGTTCACAAGCAACAGATACTAACCCTTGCCCTAAGACTGTCCTTATCACTGGTGCCGCCCAAGGCATTGGCAAAGCCGCGACAAAAGCTTTTGCAATAAAAGGATGGGAGGTTTGGGCAACCGATATCGAAATCAACCATAATTTATACAAAAAATATCCAAATGTACACACTCGAAAAATGGATGTCACTGAAGAGAATGAAATCAAAACGGTTGTTTCTGAAATAATAGAAAAAAACAAACACATTGACTTGCTCGTGAATAATGCAGGCTTTGGCCTCATCGGTGCACAAGAAGATACATCAAAAGCAGAAATACAAAAACAATTTGACGTCAATGTTTTTGGCATGATAGCAACGACTCAAGCTGTCTTGCCCATTATGAGAGAGCATGAATCTGGACAAATTATTAATATTGGCAGCACCTCTGGCATGAGGGCCATTCCAGGGCTAGGAATTTATGCCGCCACTAAGTTTGCCGTTGAGGGCTTATCTGAAGCTTTGGCGAGTGAAGTATCTCATTGGAATATTAAAGTGAGTGTTGTAGAGCCCGGCACCGTTTCAACCAACTGGGCGATTAATGCACAACTAACAGAAAATAGCAAAATGATTGAATACAATAATTTAAAAAACAACTTATATTCATTCCTAAAAAAACGTTTAAGTGGTAGCCAGCCCCCTTCTGAAGTGGCTGCCTTGCTAGTCAAAATTGCTGAAGAGCCTAATCCTCATTTTCGCTACCAAACAAGCCACCATGCCCGAGAAATTGCAAGTGTCAAATGGCGCGATGTCACTGGAAATATGCAAATAAGACAACAGAAAGTGTTTGTAGAAGAAATGTACTCCTAAATATTACTTGCTCGCCACAAAACTTGGGAACATCCGAGCTTTATCAAAATGAAACTCGATGTTCTCAAAACCGGCTTGGGAAAGCATTTTGCGCGTTTCTACAGTCTTTCGACAATAAAAATCCTCTAAATTCAACACATCAAAAAATACAACATTTTGCTTTCTCAAATAAGCAGCATTAATATTAGAAAAATCCCACTCACACTCAGAATCTTCAGAAGGGGATGGCGTAATATATGCGCTGATAAATTCACCGTCTGGTTTTAAGGCGTGAAAAGCTCTTTCATAAAAATCTAAAACCCGCTCGTTGCTTTTTTCATAAATCGTTAGACCATGGCAAGCAATGACATCAAATTGCTCTTTTTCATTTAATGCCCAAGATTTTTCTTTCACGCAGGTTAACCATTGCGCGATACCACGGGTTTGACAAATACCTCGGGCCTGCTCAAGCGTCATGGCGTCATCATCCCAAGCAATAAGCTCTATCTCTTCAATGTTTTTATAATTCAAATAAGCTAAGTCTTCAACCAAACCAGAGGGTATACTCAATAATTTAGCATCATTTTTAACTCTATTTTGAATCTGCTCAAGGAAAATTTGATATCGCTGTTGCATCGCTAAGGATATAGGGAATTGATGCATTAATTCACTAAATAGTGCGGGCGTTGTCACTGTCTCTGCTTGAAAAGGATAAGTCAGCAAAAAATGTCGCCAGTATCGGGTTAGTTTTTTGCTCTCAATTAAAGAACGACCAAACTTAAATTCATTCAGCTGTGCTAGCAAACTCAACTTTTCTTCTATAGAAGATTCTGTCTTACGCTGCAAAATATCCTGTTTACAATGCTCATAAATTGTATCCGTAGCTTGAACAACCGCTGGGTTTTCTTCTGTAATATCCATATTTTATTTCATCCTACGCTAGCCTACATTCCAAACAATTGCAGCCTTAATAGCATGCGTGCGTGGACGAGCCTCATTAATAAAATTAGGATCGCGTACACCATCGATGATAAATCCTTCTGCATGTAAAGGCTTACCTTCAACATGAAAACTATATTCCCCTCTAAATTTTAATTTTTCAGATATCAGAGGGACCTCAAACCCTAAGCCACCTAAAAAACGATAAGTTCTTTTTTCATGCAAATTGGTGAGTGTATAAGGATAATTATTTACCCCAATATAATTCACTGTCAGCTTATCTTTGCTTGTTTCAGCACCAATTCGGATGTAGGGCAATAGATATTTTGTTATAACATATCCCCAGCGAAGAGATAATGACAAGACATCGCCCACTTCATATCTTGAGCTAGCAAGCCATCCTTGAGATATGACAGGCACAAATCCTATTCTATCTGCAAAAGGCTGTTGATGCGCTTCATCTAGGTTGTGACGATCGTAACCTAATTCTAAGCCAAGCAACCAATCAGAACAACGCAGTTGACCACCAGCCAATACCCCCCAAATAGTGCCATTGTCTTTGAATAGATTTTTAGTGTGCGTTAGAAAAGCCCCCGGTTCTCGTGCCGGATTTCTGTAATCCATTTCGGTTGTCACATCACCTGTACGCACAGCATAGCCAAAAGAACCACCCACTAAAAAATTAAAGTCTGGTTGGGCCTGAGCTGCGCCAGACATAAATATAATTGAGGTAAACAACAATGAATGATATTTATTTTTTTTCACAACAGATCCTTGGCTTGTATTTATTATGCCATTTTACACGGGTTTCACCGATGATGTGACTTTTTTCAATACCTTTATGTAAGAATCAAGTTTGTTTTGAATGTTTTCAAACCAATTTTAGTGATGCTGGCGTGGTTGTCTGCTCTTATAAGAAATTTCAGCTAGTGCTTTGTTTTCTAAATCTAGTAATTCCTGATGAACCTTACGACCTGTCTCACTTTTTAAGTTTTGCGCCATATCACAATAAGCAGAAATCGCACCTAAGTAATGAAACTGCCATATAGGACATTCTGACTGTTGTATTTTATTAAGTAACTTAGAGCTACCGACTAAAATAGCTTTTTCAAAGAAGGCTGTTTTTATATCCATATTTGTCTCCGTCCTATGTAACATGCAAATAATGATAATGATTATCATTTAGATCTGAGATAGAAGTCAATAGCCTTATCTATTTTTAGCTGAATATCCTCTGTCTGATCTCGAGCAATGAGACAAACTGTCTGTGTTTATTTACAATATCTATATTCTAGAATTCATATAAAACAAGCTTGCAGGGAATTTATCCCCTGTTTCTGGATGTTTAATCGTTCGGTTTAGGACAAAATAAAATAACAAAGGATTTTGGTAATATATTTCAGTTAAATACTTTGCCTCTTCTTTACTCAAAAATCCTCGACTGGCTAATAATTTTGTCGAAACCATCGCATTGATCGCAGGGATCGGATAATCGCTGCCATAAACCAATCTATGATGTAAATCTTTGCGTTTTAATAATGTGCTCACGACCTCCGTTTTACGATTAACTGAAAGAATTGCTGAAATATCGGCGAATAAATTGTTTTGGTATTTGTCTTCAGACATCATTTGAATAGTTAAATGAAAACATGGCACTTTAGGCTGGCCTTTTGCTTCGAAATTAACACACTCTCCCAAGCTCCCTACGTGGGCAAAAATAACTTTGACTCCCATATCTAATGCGGTACGCCAACGTAATGGGTTGCCATAATCTTGATGCCCTGCAGAATCTACCGCTATTTCTATACCCGTATGTGTCAATATGACCATATCTAATGCTTTTACTTGGGTAAAGTAATCTAATAACTTAGGATCTGATGGATCCATCCCCATGGCATTCGGCAGCCATTTTATGAATCTAGCCCCCTGTTTGTGCCATTTTTTTAATTGTTCGATTGCATCTGGCCTAAAAGGATGCACAGAAATAATGGGCAAAAATTGATCTGGATTATTTTGAATAACCCGCTCTAGATATTCATTGGCAACATAAAACTCTGTTTCTGTCTCATTCACGGTACCATTTGGCATGTAAAATTTATCAAAAGCCAACAAATAACTTTTACCTGGCTTAGGAAACTCTGAAATTAGCTTATTTAAACGCTTAAGATATTCCTGGTTAGCTGATGTCTCACCGGTAATGCCGCTTGCTTTCAAATAAACTTTATAACGATATAATTGAAAAGGATTCCGCCAATCCAGCATTTTTGCATTTGCATAGGTTTGCTCTGTACCCAAGCCCAATAAATGCATATGGTAATCAACCCATTCAAATTCCAAATCTTGGAATGCTTGCTGCACAAGTACTTTTGCATCATGACTGAGACCATTATTTGACTCACGATTAGGATGCTTGCCGGCTAAATAAGGTAACATCAGAATAGGAATGCTAATTAATGAGCCCAGTAATATAAAACAAATAATAATCATTTTTTTCATGATATGATACGCACCGTGTAAGTTAACAACATAAGCAATGAGATAGCTAACAAAATGCCCCTCAAGAGAACCTTATTTTTTATCTGCCTTATATGCATTGCTGTAATAACCAGTTTTTATTATATGAAATATTCTGAGCAAAATGCATATAAACACAAAGAGGCCTTAAATATCAGTCAAAAAATTTATTCTGATTTCCTTGTGCTGCGTAGTAATGAAAAAGATTTTTTGTTGCGCCATCACCCCTCATACATAGACAGTCACAAATTTAGTGCGCAGCTTCTTACCCAAGATTTAGATGCCTTACATCAATTAATGCAAGACTCTTTGAACTTGACACAAGAGATTAATAGCATAAAAACCGAACTGGAACTCTATCTTAATACGTTTCAGGATATTGTGGCACTACAGTCCACTTTAGGTACAACGCCTGAGCAAGGGTTATATGGACAACTTAGATTATCCGCACATAAATTAGAGCACCTATTCTCAGAGAACCAACAGCAACATACGATGAATTTGCTGCTACATATACGAAAATCCGAAAAAGATTTTATATTGCATCCATCAAAAAATCATCTTGAAACATTTAACACTCAGTTAAAACAACTATCTCAAGAGGTTGCCACGAATGGTTATTCTCAAAGCTTACAAGCTGAATTAAAGCTGTATATAAAAAATTATGAAAAAACTTTTACTCGATATGCTAATAACGCATTAAAAAAAGGTGAGAGCGAACATGACGGCTTACAGGGCACTTTAAGAAAGCAAGCTCGAAATCTAGAAATGCTTATCACTGCGATAAAAAAAGACATACTGCACGATTCTTTACTTTCAGAAATCAATACTCATAGCCATGCACGAATCCTGTCAGCAACTTTTCCATTGCTGGTTCTTCTGTTGGCACTTATGCCTTTCATACTTAACATGACAAGAAAAGAAGAAAAGAAGTATTAAAATATTGCCGAAGTGCGGAATCGAACCGCAGACCTACTGATTACGAATCAGTTGCTCTACCAACTGAGCTACTTCGGCATTGTCTCTTTCGACAGGCTAAACCTCGCTGCCGTTAGAGACAGGGGGGAGTATACGGATCTCCACAGCTTGGCTCAAGTATTACTTAAAAACTACCTGTAATGACATTAACCACTGTCTCAATTTACAATTATATTAAGCTTCCAAATCTAATTTGAGTATGATGATTTCATTAGCCGACCAATCAAGCTTGGATTGCACACATTCGCTTGTGACATATAAAATATAACTTAATAGTACAGCACTAAAAGTGACAATAATTGTCAGTTTATGACCAATTTGGTACAAAAAATTATGATAACCACTCATTTGCAGGAAGCTAAATAACCTATAACTGTCTGATTTTACTTATTTATTTGATTAAATCAGTAATTGGCATGAATACTGCTCTTACCACTATGAGTGATAATTCTTTGGAGAGAAATAATGAACATGAAAAAAGCAGCTAAGGGTTTTACCTTAATCGAGTTGATGATCGTTGTTGCGATTATTGGTATTCTCGCAGCAATTGCGATTCCTGCCTATAACGACTACATGGTTCGTGCTAGGACATCGGAACTCATCAATGTTGCAGCTAATGCAAAAACAGCCGTATCTGAATTTAGAATTTCAAATGGTGCGTTCCCAACCTCAAATGCAACAGCTGGCGTTACTAACGTTGCTACTAACTTGGTTACAAGTTTAGGTGTTGCTGCAGGTGGCGTAGTCACTATTGTTGGTAACTCAACTGCTTTAGGTACAGGCGCTGCATTCTCAATCGTACTAACACCGACATTTGGAACAGGTGCTGTCACATGGACATGTACTTCTACAGGCGCAACACAGTTTGCACCAGCCTCTTGTAGATAGTAATATAATTTTAAGCTTTAAGGGGGCCTGTGCCCCCTTTTTTGATCTGATATGACTATGCTCAAACCTAAAAAAAATTATTATCGCCACCCCTTAATTATTTTATTAATTATGCTTATATTAAGCATAATGGTTGCTGCGCTATATTGGCAGGGGTTATATGGTCCCTATCTATTGGATGATCTGCAATCTATAGGCCCACTTCAAGTCAGTAATGTATCTTTTACTAAATTTATTAGTCTCACATTTCAAAATGAAACAGGCCCTCTAGGTCGACCATTGTCTATTGCTAGCTTTATATTAAATCATATGGCTTTTGGTCCTGAGCCTTTTAGCTATAAAGCGGTGAATGTTGGTCTACATACAATAATGGGATTTGTTGTTGGGTATTTTGTCTATTTGATTCTTAGCCTGATTCGACCCCAACAAAAATATAAACTCACCATATGTTTATTCACCAGTGTTATATGGCTTATCCATCCCTTACAAGTCAGCACAGTATTATATCCTGTCCAACGTATGACCATACTGTGCCAACTATTTGTATTATTATCGATAAATTGTTATTTAAACGCCAGATTAAAACAATGGCAAAATAAACGGGCCTGGGTGTATTTTTTACTTTGCGGATTCAATGGTGTTTTAGCCGTTGCCGCGAAAGAAACAGCGCTACTTCTACCTTTTTATTTATTTATTCTAGAATATTTTGTTTTAGATTTTAAGGGACATCATTTAAAAACAAATCAATGTTTAAGACGTAGCTATTATATAAGCTTATTAACAATGACTGTCGCTGGAAGCAGTTACTTTTATTATCACTTCTCTCTATTTATGGGCCTATATGCTGACAAGCCTTTTAATCTACTCGAACGGCTATATACACAAGCAAATGTATTGGTCTTTTATCTGCAACAAATTCTCTTCCCTAGAATATCTGAGATGGGGCTTTATCATGATGATTTCCCCATAAATCACCGCATCGATTTGTCTGTTCTATTGAGCTCAGCGCTACTAGTTGGTTTACTTGTATTCGCGTTTCGTTATAAAAAACGCTGGCCTATCCCTGCTCTGGGCTGCGCTTGGTTCTTTGTATCCCACTTACTGGAATCCACTATTTTCCCATTAGAGTTGGTTTTTGAACATCGAAATTATTTGGCCAGCGTCGGTGTGATTTTAGTACCCACTTATTTTCTAGTCACTTTAGCCCATTCGCCCAAAATTAAATTAAAGAAGTTTTATCCTGTCTTAGGCTGTCTTTATATTGCTGTGTTGATCTCCATGACCTGGTCGCGGGTACACAGTTGGTCTAGTAGTGAACTATTTCTAAAAAATACCCTAGCATTCCACCCTAACTCACCTCGAGTACACATTGAAGTCGCCAACTGGTATTTAAATTACGGCTTATATGGCAGTGCATTTACACAGCTGAATATTGCTCAAGCTTTACAGCCAACAAATAGTGGCATAGCATTACATAAAGTCTTAATTCATTGTCATGCTAATGGCTTGCCGCAGGATATTTTCGAAGAAGCCAAAACCAATATACAGCAATATCCCATTACACCTTATAGCATCTTAATATTGGATCAATTGGTGACTAATATTTTTGAAAAAAAATGCAATAGTATTAGTCCCAATAATGCATTACAAATAATACAAGCCGCATATAAAAACCCAAGATTACAATATCATCCTAAATATCAAGCTGTGCTATATCACTTGGAAGCTGGGTTACAGATGCGAAAAAACAATACAAAAGATGCGATTATTTTACTACAAAAATCCTATGAAGCTTACCCCAAACGCATGCAACCTCTGGTTGTCAAAGCACAGATTGAAATGCGTACACAAGATTTTGATGCAGCAAAACAAACGGTACAAATATTAAATCAAAAATATTATACTCAGTATGCCCCTCGGCAAGAGATCGATCAACTTAAAGCTGCACTTGACTTATATGCAGAAGCACAAGGGCCTACCTATGAAAACTGAAACAATTTATAACAAAATTAGCGTGGTCATCCCCGCTAAAAATGAAGCTGAAGGCTTATCTGGCTTCTTAACGGATTTGAAAACACAATACCCCCAGTTTGAAATCATTGTCGTAAATGATGCCTCTACCGATGATACAAAAATAATAGCGGAACAAGCACAGGTGAAAGTTATCACCCACCCTTATAGTATTGGAAATGGTGGCTCTGTTAAAACAGGCGCTCGCCATGCCACTAGAGAATATATTCTCTTTATGGATGGTGACGGTCAACATCGCGTTGAAGATATCGAAAAATTAATCACCAGATTTAATCAGGGTTTTGATATGGTGGTAGGCTTCAGAGAAAAGTCCTCTCAAGCAAATTTTTCCCGCTGGGTTGGCAATCGTTTTTACAATTATATCGCCTCAATTATTGTCCGGCAACCTATTTTAGACTTAACCTCTGGCTTTAGAATTGTAAAACGTGAATTATTTATGGAGTTTTTACACTTGCTGCCGAATGGCTTTTCTTACCCATCCACTATCACCATGGCCTTTTTTAGAAGTGGATATGCGGTAGGTTACGAAAAAATAACGGTTAATCCCAGAAAAGGCAAAAGCCATTTACGCCTATTTTCAGATGGCTTAAAATTTATGCTCATCATCTATAAAATGACTACGTTATACTCACCTTTTAAAGTTTTTTTACCCTTTGCCGCCTTACATTTTTTAGCAGGCATTCTAAACTATGCTTACACTTTTAGCACACAAGGTCGGTTTACTAATATGAGTGCTGTTTTTCTATCAGCCTCAGTCATTATATTTTTAATTGGGCTAGTCTCAGAGCAAATCACAGCGCTAATGTATCAACGCAGCAATTTTTCTCCCCAAAAGCCATGTACCCAGAACCAGGATAATAGTCAAAATAATAGTGAGCAAAATGCTGCTTAAGACTAAAGTTAAAGCCGTGATTCGGACTGTCACATACGGCATTATCGCTATATTAATTGGGTGGTTGTTTTTCAAACACAAAATTGAAATACAGCAAAGTTTTCAAAATATTCGCATGTTTGAAATACTGGCGATCACCCTTATACAAATACCTATCATCGGTTTAGGGGGAATGGCTTTTTATTTTTTAAGCTTTCGCGCAATTAAAATCAGCAAAGTTGACAGTATCGGTTTAAGTTACATTGCCAATCTTTTAAATCAAATACTGCCTTACCGACCAGGCATGATATATCGATATTTCTTTTTAAAATACAAATATCAAATGCCTCTCAGTTTATTTTTTTGTATCATGAGCTTATATTTGATATTCACATTAATAACAGGTTCTTTATTTACAGTAATAGGTTGGTGGTGGGCAAATTTAAGCATAATCAATCTAAATGATTTTTTTATTCTATCGAGCATCGTGTTATCTATTATTGTATTAAGTCTATTAGTTCGAATCCCTAAAAATTTTAATTTTGAGGAAAAATTCCCCACACTCCATGAAAGACTAAACTATATTAAACAAAATTTATTACACCCAGAATTATTAAGTATCTCTTTTTTAATTTTTATAGGTATTCATCTTCTGATTTCTACCTCACTATTTTATATTTACCAATCCCTCAATCACACAATCCCCTTTACGCATTGTATTTTTTTAGCCGGTATGATGAGTCTTAGCTCGATATTGTATGTGACCCCAGGTAATATTGGTATTAATGAGAGTTTATTCGCTGCCATTACCCAGGTTATTTATCAAGATTTTAGTATAGGCCTCAGCGCCAGTTTGCTGTTTAGAATAACACAGTGGATACCCGGTATTTGCCTAGGTTGTATTTTTGGATTATTTTTAAGAAAAGAAACCACACACATCTCAACTCCGTAAAATAAGCAATTTGCTACTATTCTGCCACTACCTCAGCTAGTATTATACAAAGACTACAATGGATTTAGTAATTTAAGTGACCTATGACGGAAATACAATTAAACGCCATTAGTGGATTAGCCAAAAAGCTTGTCAACGATGGACTACTAACAAAGGAAACCGCTGTTGCGGCACTAGAATCGTGCCGGAAGAAGAAACAACCTTTTGTCACTTACTTAGTGGATAACAAACTGCTAGATAGTGAAATCATTGCGACAACAGCATCCAAAGAGTTTGGTGAACCGCTGTTTGATTTATCAGTGCTAGATACTGAAGTTGTACCGAAAGAACATCTAAATGAGAAGCTTATCCGTCAACACCATGCACTACCTTTATTCAAACGAGGTAATCGCCTATTTGTTGCTTTATCTGATCCCACTAATTTACAAGCATTAGACGAAATTAAGTTTCATACCGGAATCAGCACAGAACCCGTGCTGGTTGACGAACAAGCTCTAATTGAAGTTATTGAAAAAATATTATCCGATCAAGAATCCTCCACATTAGGTGATTTAGATGATTCTGATTTAGAATCGCTCGATATAGGTTTTGATGAACCACAAGCATCAGAAGATAATAATAGTAATGACTCAGAGGTTGATGATGCCCCTATTGTTCGATTTGTGAATAAAGTATTACTTGATGCCATAAACAAAGGGGCTTCGGATATACATTTTGAACCTTACGAAAAAACTTATAGAGTCCGCTTACGTCAAGATGGTATCTTAGCAGAATTTGCTACCCCCCCGGTAAATTTAGCCCCTCGTCTAGCGGCAAGATTAAAAGTGATGTCACGGTTAGATATTTCAGAAAGAAGAATTCCGCAAGATGGTCGCTTTAAAATGAAAATATCTAAAAATCGCGCTATTGATTTTCGGGTAAGCACTTGCCCTACATTATTTGGCGAAAAAATTGTTATGCGGATTTTAGATCCTTCCAGTGCCAAACTAGGGATTGATGCTTTAGGTTATGAAGCAGTGCAGAAAAAATACTTCTTGGATGCCATCCATAAGCCCCAAGGCATGGTTTTGGTTACGGGCCCAACGGGTAGTGGTAAAACCGTTTCCCTTTATACGGCATTAAATATATTAAATACCGATGAGGTTAATATTTCCACCGCAGAAGATCCCGTAGAGATCAACTTAGAGGGCATTAACCAGGTCAACATTAATCCAAAAGCAGGATTAGTCTTTTCCGATGCTTTGCGTTCTTTCTTGCGCCAAGATCCAGATATTGTCATGGTCGGGGAAATCCGAGATCTGGAAACGGCTGAGATTGCGGTTAAAGCCGCCCAAACTGGACACATGGTCTTGTCAACCTTACATACCAATAGTGCGCCTGAAACATTAACCCGTTTAATTAACATGGGTGTACCCGCCTTTAATTTAGCAACATCTGTAACGCTGATTATTGCCCAACGTCTAGCGCGTAAACTTTGTGCTACTTGTAAAATGTCCGTAGAAGTGCCTGAAGAAGCTTTATTAGAGCTGGGCTTCAAAAAAGAGGATATAACAGACAACTTTGGTATTTTTGAGCCAGTAGGTTGTGATAACTGTAATAACGGGTATAAAGGTCGTATTGGACTTTATGAAGTCATGCCGATTACACCTGCGATTGGTCGCATCATTATGGAAGGTGGCAACGCCATGGATATTCAGGAACAAATGATTAAGGATGGCATTAATACCTTAAGACGCTCTGGATTATTAAAAGCCAAAGCAGGCATTACGAGCTTAGAAGAAATCAATCGTGTTACCAAAGATTAACCAGAATTCAAATTAACGAGATTCACTAGGATTTAGCATGGCACAGCCCAATAGAAAAATCTCTAAAAGCAAAATTCAAAATTTCAAATACGAATGCAAAAATGCTAAAGGTCATAAAGTCAATGGCGAAATTAATGCTGTGTCGACCGACTTAGCCCGAGCCGAGCTCAGACGTCAAGGGATGACACCTGTCAAAGTACGAAAAGTATCTAAGCCCATACAACTTACTAAGAAAAAAATTGCCAGCAGCGACATCAGTTATTTTAGCCGCCAATTAGCCACAATGATGTCTGCAGGGGTTCCCCTGGTCCAATCCTTTGAAATTGTTGCCCGCGGCTCTGATAATGAATCCGTTACCGAGCTAGTGCTTAAAGTGAAAACAGACATTGAAGGCGGCAGCTCTTTTGCAGAAGCACTAAAGCAGCACCCTAAATATTTTGACCCTTTATTTTGTAATTTAGTAGGTGCGGGAGAATCATCAGGTGCGCTTGAAACCATGCTCGATAGAATCGCTACCTATAAAGAAAAATCTGAATCCATTAAGAAAAAAGTCAAAAAAGCTTTATTTTATCCTACCGCCGTCATGGTGGTTGCCATGATCGTAACGGCTATCTTGTTAATATTTGTTGTACCACAATTTGAAGAGTTATTTAAAGGGTTTGGTGCAGATTTACCCGTGTTTACTCAGTTTGTAATAGAATTGTCAGAATTTGTACAGAGCTATTGGTGGATGATTTCAGCAGGAATGGGGGCTGCAGCCTCAGCCTTTGTGTTCTTTAAAAAGCGCTCTACTACAATGCAACATATTTTAGATCGCTTAATACTCAAGATCCCGCTCATTGGAGACATCTTAAATAAAGCCGCTATTGCGCGTTATGCTAGAACGCTAGCCACTACTTTTGCTGCAGGTGTCCCTCTTGTAGAAGCTTTAGATTCCGTGGCTGGCGCAACAGGCAATATTGTTTATTCTCAGGCTGTTATGCAAATTAAAGATGAAGTCTCTACCGGTACACAAGTCAACCAGGCCATGCGCAATACCAGTGTTTTTCCCTCTATGGTTATACAAATGGTTGCTATTGGTGAGGAATCGGGTTCTTTAGATAGTATGTTAGAAAAAGTGGCTAATATCTACGAAGAAGAGGTTGATGCCGCTGTTGATGGACTCAGTAGCTTACTGGAACCCTTAATTATGGCTGTTTTAGGTGTTTTGGTGGGTGGACTCGTTATTGCCATGTATTTACCAATCTTCAAAATGGGCTCGGTTATCTAATGGAAAATTTCACTTTATATTTTTTGGGAATCATAGCCCTATTAGGGCTGTTCGTTGGTAGTTTTTTGAACGTGGTTATATACAGGCTCCCTATTATGCTGCAACGAGACTGGCTTAATCAATGCACAGAATTCTTATCTGAGACCTGTCACATCACATTACCAGAGCCCCAAAGTACCCCCAAAATATTAGCGGAGCCCCAAACATTCAACCTGGCTCTGCCAGCATCTACTTGCAAAGAATGCCGCACCAAAATTAAATTTTACGACAACATCCCGGTTATAAGTTATCTGATTTTAAGAGGAAAATGTCGAAATTGTCATACTCATATATCTATTCGATATCCGTTCATCGAATTATTAACGGCTGTTTTATCTATTATTACTGCACTCTATTTTGGCAAAACACTTACTTTATTAATACCCGCTTTAATTTTAACTTGGTCTTTAATTGCCCTAACTTGGATAGACATAGATGAACAAATTTTACCTGACAATATCACTCTTCCGCTCTTATGGATGGGCCTACTCTTAAATATACCGGAATCATTCTGCCCATTACCACAGGCCATTATAGGTGCGGTAGTAGGCTATTTAAGTTTATGGTCTTTATATTGGATCTTTAAGCTGCTTACGGGTAAAGAAGGCATGGGGTATGGTGATTTCAAATTAATGGCTATGCTGGGCGCCTGGATGGGCATTAAAAGCTTATTGCCTATTATTTTACTCTCTTCCCTCGTCGGCGCAGTTGTTGGTATTACACTGATAGTTCTCAAAAAACAACACCGTGATAACCCCATTCCATTTGGTCCATTTATAGCTGCAGCAGGATGGATTACTTTTATTTGGGGTGATGAAATTATTCAGGCTTACCTTCGTTTCTCAGGACTCAGTGTATGACTTATGTCGTTGCTGTAACGGGTGGAATTTGTAGTGGAAAATCAACTGTATCTCAGTATTTTCAAGCACTAGGTGTCCCCATTATTGATGCCGACGTTATCTCCCGGGATATCGTCGCTCCGGGTACAAATTGTCTTAATGAAATTGTCTCACACTTTGGTTCAGAAATATTATCTGACCAAAAACTAAATCGCAAAAAATTACGTCATATAATTTTTAAAAATAAAAAAGAAAAGGTTTGGTTAGAAACACTATTACATCCCGCCATCTTCCAAGAGATACAACGCCAAATCAATAATATCTCTGGACTGTATTGCATTATTGCTATTCCTCTACTTGTTGAGTCTTACGATCAATATAAAAATATTGTTCAATCTATATTAGTGATAGATACTCCTGTAGAAGAACAAATTCAGCGCTTAACTGCACGTGACCAGTGCAGTGTAGCAGATGCCAAAAAAATCATCTCAGCCCAATCTAGCCGTGAATCTAGACTTAAAATCGCTGATCAGATTATCTCCAATCATGCTGATTTGGCAAGCCTAAAACTAACCGTAACCCAACTTCACCAACAGTATTTAATCCAAGCACAAAAACAAACCCATTAAATTAGTTGTAAAGCTAAGTTATTTTCCTAATTTTAAGCCACCCTATTTTAATGTTATAGTGTGATCCTATATATTTTGGTCGCAATACATGGTAGTGCAAAGCAATGGAACACAGCTTAATATACGAATTCCCATTAAATGAAAAAATACGAACCCTACTCCGACTAGAACAGCAATTTATTTGCTTTAGAGATTGCCTGGCACGCTCTCAAGCCTATGACGCATATAGTGCTATCACAATTTTGGTTGAAATATATAAGCTTTTGGAATATAGTGCCGCAGATAAAGTATTATTAGAAGAGCAACTTAAATACCATCGAAGCTTAGAGCGTTTGACTCAAACCCCGAGTATTGATGTTGTGGCTCTGAATAATGTGCTCGCTAAAATTAAATCTTCGACTGAAGCATTGAAAAACTTTAACTTTTCTCAAGTCGCATTTATGCAACATGAATTGTTTAAAAGTTATACCAATAGGATGCCTTTACCAGGCGGTACCATGTGCTTTGATACACCGCTACTCCACTATTGGTTGCAACAATCCACTAGCCAACATCAAGAATATTGTGAATCTTGGATAGCAGAATTTCAACCTGTTGAAAATGGACTCTTACTACTATTACATTTGCTCAGACAATGCCATTATCCTAAAAGTGTCGTCTCTAAATATGGACAGTTTAAACAGCCCTTAAAACAACCTCACGATGTCCAATTGATCAAAATAGAATATGATAATGCCTTAGCAGTTTACCCACAATTCAGCGGTGACAAGCACCGTGTTAACATACAATTTTTTGATGGGTGCTTAGAACAAAGAACGCACAAAACAACTCACCAAGATATCCCTTTTGAATTAACTTTATGTAGCTTATCATGACTAAGACAAAAAACACTGACAATATAAAAGCCATTATGGCAACCTGCCCCGCATGTCAAGAAGAAACGAATGTGAACACAACAAATCCTCACCGTCCATTTTGCTCTGAGCGGTGTAAATTAATCGATCTGGGGAATTGGGCTAGCGGTACCTATGCGATTCCAGTCTCAGAACAAAATCAGTCAGAAGATTACGATCCTGATTCACATTCATAACCGGCTATATTCAAAGGAATGAATAATACAATGAACAGTATAAAAAGTTTAACCCCAAAAGAATGTCGATCAATTTCTGGTGGGGTAGATTATTTTGTGTGGTCTCAATATGGCATGGCTGCTGGAGCGACTTTAGGGTCACTACATGCATTTAAAGGCCCCATGACGGGCGCTGCCTTAGCATTTAAACCGTTTGAAATGGTATTACATGGTATAGCCGGTGCGGGCATTGGTATCGGGGTGGGCTTAGCTGCTGGATTTTTGTATCAAGTGGGAGCAAATGCTTATAATAACTACTCTAGTACTGGTTCATGGCTTAATATGTCGAGTCTTTTAACCTTAGCCGCATTATAACCTCATAGGCTTTCTTTGTTAATTTGAATTTTCTTTGGTCTGGTACAGTATAAAGATTAACGCTAAAATTGGGATATTTTTGGTCAATGGTCCAAAAGGATGCAGCCAATAGGCGGGGGCTATAATAGAAAGTAATATTGAGTATACAATTATGATGATTATTTGAAATATATAGCATAAACGCGGCTTATAATTAGTTAGTAACCATAAGCCAATCATCATATCCACGACGCTCCCACCGATAACACAAAAATCAGCCAAACTGCCAACAACATTTGCTTTGGCTAAAAGGGTATAACCAATAGATGGTGCTAGAAATATTGAAGTGACACCGGTAAAAATCCATAAAAAACTTAAACTGAGTTTTGCAAAATAAAATTCATTAAGCTTAAATATTTTCAAAGTGTTTACCTATATGACCGGTAAGGGTTTATAAACCATCAACCAAAATATAACTAATACGGCACAAAACGCAGGAACACCTAATATAGTCCATACACGCATTAACCTTCTAAATTGGTCACTTAGAGAACCAGATTTCAAGGCTTGGTATGCCGCATCTTTCAATTTATATTGAATATACACAACGGGCAACCAACAAATACCGATAAAAATAAACAAAAATAATACTGATAAAAACCAGGTGGAACTATAAGAATATCCCAACCTATTCATCAATAATAATCCAGTCGTAAGCTGAATAATGACAGCCGGCGTTGTGAAAATCCAATCTGCAATCACCACATGTCTTGCCGTAACCGCTATCGTCGGAATATCTTGACTTCTATTGGCCATAAACATAAAAAATGCTGTTCCCATGCCTGTGCCTGCTAAAACAGTGGCTGAGATAATATGGATGAGTTTTAATAAAAGATAATTATCCATGTATTACCTCAGTTTTATGATAAATTCCAAATGGCTTTGCAAAGTCATCAAACTCTTCTAAATGGTACAAATTAAAGCAAGGCATTGCGCCAATAGGCACTTCCTTATTGTCTATTATTTTTTTAGCCAATATACAAGTTGAAAAAGTGGGGATATAGGGACCAATGCCATCTTCTGCATACAATGTCCAATGAATCGTTTTATCTTTTCCATTTAGATCCAAGCCTGAAATAGCAACCCGCATGCCACCGATATTGCTACCAAACATATCAAATAAGTTGCTAATATTAAATATTATTTTGGCCATTGGCGCCCAATTTTGAACAATTTTTTTCTTAGCGATATAAGCCATAGTAACCATTATATAGTGTAAGACAGGCAGCTCTAGCCCAGCTTGAAACTGAACAGATTGTATATTGGGGTAATGTTCAACAAATAGCTCCAAATCTGGCACATTAATATTCGCAAGCAGTCTCTCCCCTACGGGTTCACCAAAAGCACATTTTGTCGAATCCATCCAGCCGTATACATCTTGCCATATACCTTTTTGATAAGCTTTATAAGGATGACCTGTATAAGACAATATGCCTTGTAGTGTTGCGAGACCTCTTTGTGCTTTATTACCAGGGGCTATTGCAATATTAATAGATTGTATTTGAGAAAAATGATTGTGGAATGCCCCAACAACGCTAGAAGACAAACCAGGCACGGAACTTGCCCCAGATATAATGGAAAGATGTTTTGATTTAGCCATGGCATCGAGCGATGTGACATCACAAACATAACGTCTATCATCTGCCAAATCAATATAATGACTGTTTGCCTCTATACAAGCTTTTGGGACAGTATAATCCTGTCCCTGAAAGGGACCGCCAGTGTGAATGACAATATCAGGCGATATTTCTTTCAGTTTTGCTGAAAAATCTGTACGGGTCCAGTCTAACTCAACAGAAGAGCAAATTACCTGAGGTTGGTATGCTTGGAGTTCATTGCAAAATTTATTTGCCCTTACCTTGTCTCTACCTGAAATAATAAGATGAACATTAGGACTATGAGATAAGCTTTGGGAAATTCTTGAGCCAAAATTACCATAACCACCAATAATTACAATTTTTTTATTTAACATTATTTACTCATCAAGCTAGGTTGAGTGACAGCTGCAATGACAACTTACATAATAGTACTTGATCATTATTGGTTAAACCACTGTTCACCTCAAGTAATATTGTTTCTAAAAGTGTTCAGGTTTTTTTTTGAGCAAGATACAAAATAAGGTACAGATAAGATAGACCCGTAAATAGTTATGCTTTTCAGAGATAGGTTTAATAGATTTTCTACATTCTGAAGTTCTGCAGCCAGGACCACATAAAATTCCAGTGCACCACTATAATACTCTAACTTGCGTTTACTTATTTAAGCACAGATGACTATAAATAGTATTAATGTATTCGTCACTATCCAGAAATTTATTCAAAAACACCTCAACTATTTAATCCGCTTATCCGATATAAAGAGTCCTATAATTCACTAATTCACAAATTTATAAAATTGGGGTAATCAAATGAACAGTCTGAAAACATCTCATCTTATTGGCTTAACACTTGCTGTATGTACTTTTAGTTTATCTACACTAGCCGAACAAAAACCTATGCAGATGCAAAAAAAGATAGCACCTCCTACAACCGTACAAGTACAATTGCCTAAACCCGAACAGACTGTCGTACCCACCGCAAAAGTTAAAGCAAAAAAAGAAATTAAAAAATCTCATTCCTATAAAATAAGCTTTGACAAAAAGTCAAAAAAACAACCTAATTTAGAAGAGGTCACCATTCGAGGGCAGTTATTTAAAAATGGTAGTCCTTACAAACGTTTCAAATTAAAAACTGATGAAAATGGTGAGTTTTTCTTTGAAAAAAATCTTGGAAAAAGTTTAGCCGTATCACTTTTCTACATAGAAGGTCAAGAAAAATTAAAAGTCAGATGTACAGGCAATGCCCCACTTGGCAAAAACGAAGTAAAAGTGAATTGTCATTAAAGTTGTATCTTTATCATTTAGAATTTTAAAAGGCGCCTATAGCGCCTTTTTTCACTCTGTGTCGAAACTACTGTTTATTGTAAATCTATATTTTTATCATTTTCTTTAAGTAATTTCTCTAATTGATCTGATGTTGTATGAGGTGATTGCGTGTTTTTAGCAATTTTCTGGTAAACGACTGGTATAACGTAAAGTGTTAAGATAGTCATTAGGGCAACCCCAAAGAAAATAACAATGCCTAGAACAAAACGTGATTCAGCCCCAGCTCCAAAAGAAAAAATTAGTGGCAAAGAACCCATAACCGTGGTAATGGCAGTCATAATAATCGGTCTGAATCGCACCTTAGCCCCCTGCAATATTGCCGCACTAAACTCCATGCCCTCATCTCTTAATTGATTAATAAACTCAACAATTAAAATCCCATTTTTGGTTGCTAATCCCACGAGCATAATTAAGCCGATTTGACTATAAATATTCAAGGTTTGATTCGTTATCCATAAGCCAATCAGTGCACCAAAAATAGCCAGGGGTACGGTGATCATGATCACCAATGGATGGACAAAACTTTCAAACAACCCTGACATGACCAAAAAGACAACCACTAAAGACAGAGCAAATATAAAATAAATAGAAGCACCCGATTCTTTGTAATCCAATGATTCATTTTTATAGTTGATTGTTACCCCAGGTGGTAATTCTGTACGCACTAAGTTTTCTAAATATTGTAATGCTTCGCCTAAGGAATATCCATCAGCTAAATTTGCATCAATGGTAATACTTCTTAAGCGATTATAGCGATTTAAAGTTGCCGCATCAGCAAATTCTTCATAGGCAATTAAATTAGAAAGTGGTATTAAAGAATCTGTTGTATTTGAACGGACATAAATATTCTTTATATCAATGGGCGTCTCTTGTAATCTTTCTTCACCTTCAACAATGACATCATATTCCTCTCCACGGTCTATAAAAGTCGTCACGCGGCGCGAGCCCAGAAGACTCTCTAACGTTCGATTAATATTTAACAACGGAACCCCTAAGTCACCCGCGCGATCTTTTAGAATTGTAACCGCGATTTGAGGTTTGGTTTCTTTATAATCATGATCTAACCCTAATAAATTCGTGTTTTCTTGTGCCTTATCCAAAATGATATCGCGCCATTGTGCTAATTCTTCATATGTTGCACCCCCCATAACAAATTGTACTGGCTTACCCAAACCTCTTACTAATCCTTGCCGCACAATCGGAAAAATAGAAACGCCAGGTATATCATTCGTCAGTTGACGAATTTCATTAACATAGGTCCACACAGGCTTGCGTTGTGTACTCCAGTCGCTTAATACAATAATACCAATACCACCACTAAAGGATTGTGAGCTACTAATAGATCGAGGCGCCCGAATTAATAAGCGCTGAAACTCATTGCTATCTACAAATTTCATTAATCGTTTTTCAATTTCATTCATGTGTTCCGTTGTATATTGATCTGACGAGCCCTCTGGACCTTGGACAATTAGAAAAATAACACCTCGGTCTTCTTTAGGTGCAAACTCACCAGGAACTTTGCTAAATAATAATATAGTAAGACCTAATATGATTGTAAATAAACTAAAAATCCATAGTGGTTTTTTTAAAAAATAGGCTATAGATCTGGCATACCCATTTCTGAGGCTATCAATACCTTGTTCCATCCAGCGACTAATAAAAAAATGATGCTGACTTTTGGTCAAAAGCTTTGAAGCAAGCATGGCACATAATGAAAGGGCAACAAAGCTTGAGAAAAGAACGGCAGCAGCCATGGCGATAGCAAACTCTGAAAATAATCGTCCTACATCCCCTTCTAAAAAAGTAATAGGAATAAAAACAGCCACAAGCACCAAAGTGGTTGCAATCACCGCAAATGAGACTTGTTTGCTCCCTCGAAAAGCAGCTAATAGTTTAGGCTCACCTAACTCTATGCGACGATGGATATTTTCTAATACCACTATCGCATCATCCACCACTAAGCCAATGGCCAGCACCATTGCCAATAGTGTCAGTAAATTTATGGTAAAACCAAAAAGCTGTAAAACACTAAAAGTTGCAATCAAAGATACAGGCACTGTGATAGCGGGTATGATCATGGCTCGAAAACTACCTAAAAATAGGTATATGACCAGAACAACTAAAGCTATAGCAATAAACAGTGTTTTATAGACTTCATTAATCGCGCTATTAATAAAAACACTGGAATCATAGCTTTGCTCTAAGACTAGGCCTTCTGGCAATGTCGTGTTAATATCTTTTGCTTTTGCCTTAACGAGCTCAGCGACTTTTAGAGTATTTGCGGTAGATTGCTTGATGACACCAATACCCACCATCGGGATGCCATTCCCCCTAAAAAACCCCCGTTCTTCAACAGGCGCAAGCATGACTCTGGCAACATCCCCCACTCGAATCAAATACCCCTCTTCGCCTTTAGCAATAACTAAGTTTTTAAAAGCGGTTTCAGAAGTATATAAGCGCTTGACTCGAACCGTAAAATCTCGCATTTTAGACTGAATTTGACCTGCTGGTAGCTCAATGTTTTCACGCTTTAATGCATTTTCAACGTCTTCTACTGTGATGTTTCGTGCAGCTAGCGCTTTTCTATCTAACCAAATACGCATGGCTTTATCTTTGGCACCACCAATACGCACTCTCGCAACACCATCTAAGGCTGAAAATTGATCTTCTAAATAACGTCTTGCATAATCTGTCAGTTCCATGACAGACATGTTTTCGCCAGTAAAATTGAGCCACATAATAACATCATCATCCGAACTAGCTTTTTCAACTTCCGGAGGGTCTGCTTCAACGGGTAGATCATCTATGACCGTAGAAACTCGATCGCGTATATCATTTGCGGCATCGTCAATATCCCTGCTAACGTCGAACTCAATATTAATCTTGGAACGCCCATCTTCACTGCTACTAGAAATATAACGTACACCTTGGACACCAGCCACTCTGTCTTCTATGACCTCAGTAATCCGTGTTTCTACTATATTAGCTGCTGCACCAGGATAGGTTGTATCAATGGACACGACAGGTGGATCGATATCGGGGTATTCTCGTAATGGCAATTTAAGGTAAGAAACAATGCCAAAAACAATTAACAATAAATTCATCACTGTTGCGAGCACAGGTCTTTTAATTGAATAATCAGATATAATCATTTGGACTAATTCACTTGAGGATTATGATTAGGTAAATTTGATATCGTTTCATCTATTGCAACAGTGGCACCAGGCTTGACTCTTGAGATACCACGGGTAATAACTTTATCACCCTCTTGAACGCCCGATAAAACTTCCACCCAACCTGGTTGTCGTTTACCAATCTCAATCTGTTTGCGCTCGACTGTCAGATTATCTGTTACGACTAAAACATAATGACTACTTTGCAATTGAATAGTTGATTCTTCAGGCACCATCAAGGCTTGACGTTGATTCCTTAGTAAACGCACAGTTAATAGTAGACCTGGCTTAATTAACCTATTAGGATTGGGCAAAAGTGCCCGGACTTCTACTGTACGTGTTATAGAGTCAACTCTAGGGCTTATTTTAGTGACTTTGCCTTTAAAAACTTGATCAGGAAAAGCCTCTGCCTCAGCTTTGATTTCTAGATTTTCTTTAACAACATCTAAGTAAATTGATGGTACAGAAAAGTCTAGTTTGATTTGACTGATATCATCTAGCGTCGTGATAATCGTACCTGGCTCAACCAATGCGCCCACGCTTATTTTTCGTAATCCCAATATACCATCAAAGGGTGCTCGAATGGTTTTATCTTCAATTCGTGCTTGTGTCTCCGCTATACGGTGCTGGGCAATCAGTAATTGTGTTTTACGTGTATCATACTCTGTTTTAGCAGCGGCATTACGCTTGAGTAAATCTTCTAAACGCTGAAGTTCCCGTTCATGCTCCAATACTTGTGCCGCTTCTGCTTTTTTTTGTGCCTGCTCTTCATCTTGACGCAACAGAATAATAATTTCATCTTTTTTAACTGCTTGACCGTCGTCAAAACGAATCTCAGAAATTTTATCTGTGTCGGTTGAAGTGATATTAACCGCTTCATTAGCAAAAACAGTGCCAAGTGCTTCAATCTCGTCATATATTGTTTGTGGCTTTATGGTAGCCACTTTGACTTTTAAAGGCTGATCTTGACGTGGTTGCCTAGAGGCGTAACCACTGCCTTGGTGGTAGTAAGTATAAATAGCGATGAATATACTAATAATAATAAAAGATAAAAATATTTTTTTGAACACGAAAAATCCATTTTTCACTTAATTTATTGTCTAAATCATATCCGATACAAAAAAGAAAAGCTATTAGGCGCTATTGAAAAGAAGACAGCCATACTGCAAAACAGGTAGATTGACAGAGAAATATAGTCTCTATAATTGTATCTTAGTAACCGGGATGTTTTAATTTCTTTAGTTTTATATTGCTCTCTTCCTTCCTATTTATCCCATCAATTTATCCAATAAACTCTAAATACAGACCGTTTATCGGCTTAAACAAGCAATTCAGCTCTAATTTGTTTTTAGGATAACTAATGTTTGTTAGATTACATATTGTTGAGAATATAGAACTGATGAGGCCAATAATGAGAGAACTTAAAACAGAAAATCTAAAAAATATCAGCGGTGGTTTTGATATATCAGGAGAATCCATTGTAATGATAACAACAGGCTGTATTGCAGGTTTGTTGATAGGAGACTATTTAGAAGCGAATAGCGTTGCTGGTAACTTCTACGCAGCGGATACACAAATAAGTGCACTACAAAAACAAAATTTTTCACTCAATCAAGCCGTGAAGAATTTGTCTGCCAATCTCAAACCAACTCACCCCGTTAATGTGGCACAAGTAAAGTAACACACTATTAAAATACAAAATTTATGTAAGGTTAACAATATGCAAATTTTATCAAAAACAGAATTGAACAACATTAGTGGCGGCATTGAAGTATCAGGCCTTAGTGCAGCTCTAGGCGTTATGAGTTTTACCTCTGCATTTGCGGTTGGAAAATGGAATAGAGCACGCACCAATGCATCCTATTTTGCAAACCATGCTGGAATTGAGCAAGCATTGCATACCTCAAACAAAGAAATTGCGGCGACAGTGAGTAAAATCATTGATGATTCTAATTTATCAAGCCCAAGTGATGCTAACGTAAAAGTCTATTAATAAATAATGGGGTAGGATTGTCTTAAGGATGCGATTTTGACTATCCCATATATTCATTTAGCGCAGATAAAATGACATCATTAGCGGGCAATAACTTAAGCTCAGTCATATTATCCAAAGTACACCAAGTATAACTCTGCCCCTCCTTCCCAAAGGGCACCCCTTCAAATTTGTCAACGACAAAAACATGTAAACGCACAGACAGCTCTGGATAATGGTGTTGTACTGACAATAATGGCTTAGGATTGATTGGCAAAACGCCGACTTCTTCGCAGAGCTCGCGATTTAATGCTACTTGCGCGTCTTCTCCAGCCTCTAGCTTCCCACCAGGAAACTCCCAGTAGTCAGAATAAGGCTGATGGCTTTGTCTTTGGGTCAATAAAATCTGACTATCAGAATTCCGTAAAATCCCAACAGCCACTTCTATATATTGCTTAGCTAAGTTGGCCATGGCACTGCTTAAACTTTTTGCCAGAGCCGCAAGGGCAAGGCTCATTACGCCCTACTTTAGGCTGCTCTCGAACCATGGTTGAGGCCACATCACCTCCTACCGCGGCTTGTAATGATGATTCTTCTTGCTCATTAATTGAGCTGACTGTAGCATGCTGATATTCCATTGATGATTCATCAACACGATGAATATGTTCCGCTGACTCTACATCCGCCTCACTTTTCACTTCAACTAAAGATAAAAAGCTTATGACTTGTCGGCGAATGCTATTCAACATAGATTCAAATAAGTTGAAAGCTTCTCGCTTATATTCCTGTCTTGGATCTTTTTGTGCATAGCCTCGCAAAGAAACACTTTGGCGTAAATGCTCCATTTGTGTTAAATGATCGCGCCAATGCGTATCTAAGCTATGCAGCATGACTGATTTTTCAAACTTGCGTAGTGTTTCGGAACCCACCAAAGCTTCTTTATCAGTAAAAGCTTGCTCCATACGCTCCATAATTCTCGTTTTGAGTCCTAATTCATCTAAATCTGACTCATTTTCTAACCACTGTGCAATTGGCAAGTCTAAACCAAGCTCATTTTCCAATGTTTGTTCCAAGCCTGGTATATCCCACATTTCATCTAAACTTTCAGGCGGAATATACTCAGCAACAACCGTATTCACGACTGTGTCTCTAATTTGTTTGACGTTCTCAGAAATATCATCTGCCGCCAATAAATTATCTCTTTGCTCATAGAAAACTTTACGCTGATCATTCGCGACATTATCGTACTCAAGTAATTGCTTACGGATGTCAAAGTTATGCCCTTCCACTTTTCTTTGCGCATTTTCGATAGCTTTGTTAACCCATGGATGCGTTATTGCCTCACCTTTTTCAACGCCTAAACGGCGCATAATGTGAGAAACTTTATCTGATGCGAAAATACGCATCAAATTGTCTTCTAAAGATAAATAGAAACGTGAAGAACCTGGATCCCCTTGGCGGCCACTTCGCCCTCTTAATTGGTTGTCAATACGTCTAGACTCATGACGCTCTGTACCAATAATATGCAAGCCACCCGCGGCAATAACATCATCATGCCGCTTTTGCCAATCTGCTTTTGCCGTGTTAATTTGGGCTTCATTTGGCTCTACCATTGCTTTAATTTCAGCTTCTAAGGAACCACCCAAAACAATATCTGTACCACGACCCGCCATATTCGTCGCAATGGTGACAGCACCTGGCCGACCGGCCTCAGCAATAATTTGTGCTTCTTGCTCATGGTATTTTGCGTTTAAAACTTGGTGTTTAATTTTATGTTGGCTTAACACGCGCGACAATAGTTCAGACATTTCAATGGAAACCGTACCCACTAATACTGGTTGTTTTGCGGTTACTTTATCCTCAATATCTTTGATGATAGCTTGGAATTTTTCTTCTTTACTAAGATAAATTAAATCCGTTTCATCTTTGCGGGCAAATGGCTTATTCGGCGGAATCACAACCACTTCCAAACCATAAATTTGCTGGAATTCAAACGCTTCTGTGTCCGCTGTTCCGGTCATACCCCCAAGCTTGTCGTACAACCTGAAGAAGTTCTGAAAAGTAATGGATGCTAACGTTTGATTTTCATTTTGAATAGGCACACCTTCTTTGGCTTCCATCGCTTGATGTAAACCTTCAGACCAGCGTCGTCCAGGCATTGTACGCCCGGTATGCTCGTCCACAATCATAACTTCATTGTCTTTGACTAAGTAATCAACATCACGCTTAAAAATTGCATGGGCTCTTAAGCCTGCATTTAAATAATGCAGCAAACCAATATTACGCGGATCATATAAACTTTGGCCTGCTTCTAACAAGCCTGACTTGGCCAACAACACTTCAACGTGTAAATGGCCTTCTTCGGTTAGGAAGACTTGTTTGGATTTTTCATCAATACTGTAATCACCCGGACCATCCTTTACAGCTTGCACACTCAACTTAGGTACAATATCATTCATTTGCACATAACATTCCGTGCTATTTTCTGCTGCACCCGAAATAATAAGCGGCGTACGCGCTTCGTCGATCAAGATAGAATCGACCTCATCAACAATAGCAAAAGCTAAATCTTGGCGTAAACACTCTTCTTGGCTGTACGCCATTTTATTCCGCAGGTAATCAAAACCTAATTCATTGTTGGTTGCATAAACTACATCACATAAGTAACTTTGGCGCTTGACCTCGGGACGCATATTGGGCACAACGATACCCACGGTTAAACCTAAGGCTCTATACAATGGTCCCATCCAATGCGCATCACGTCGAGCCAAATAATCATTGACCGTGACAATATGAACTGGTCGACCAGACAAAGCATTCAAATAGGCAGCCAATGTTGCCATCAAGGTTTTACCCTCACCGGTCAACATTTCTGAAATTTTGCCTTCATGTAAAACCATGCCACCCAGCAACTGCACATCAAAATGGCGCATTTGCATTGTGCGTTTACTGGCTTCTCTCGCCAAGCAAAAAGCTTCGGGTAGAATTTGGTCTAAGCTTTCTCCTTGTTGGAAGCGCTGTTTGAAGCTTTCAGTTTTCTGAGGAATGTCTTCCAGTGATAAAGCCTCATATTCCTTCTCTAAAGCATTAATTTTATCGATATTTTGTTTGTATTTTTTGAGCAAACGTTGATTGCGACTTCCGAAAAATAATTTAGCAAGATTGGAAAACATAGGTATAAAATTCTCTGTCCATGCAGTAGGTTCATAGGCTTTTCATCTGAATGTAAATGGGGTCAATCCGCCTATATTTCAAGACCGAAGAGTATAATACAATAGACCCTCTGCGAAAGCAGCATATATTGGTTATTATGACAAAATTTATGTTATTTACGTAACATTTAATTAAGCAGGGGTACCGAAGGCAAAATCCTACTAAGCTTTTGATTTCCTACGCAAATCATGGAAATATAAACCAGGATCAATCGATTTATCTTTTTTGCGAACCTCCAAATGAACATGTGGGCCTGTTGAACGTCCGGTAGACCCAACCAAGGCGATTGCGTCACCCTTTTTAACAAGATCCCCTACCTTTACCAACGCTTCTTTGTTATGTGCGTAACGGGTTGCAAAGTCATTCCCATGGTTAATCTCAATAATTTTTCCATAGGAGCCCTTATCTTCGGCCATACTCACTATCCCACTAGCAACAGCCATAACCTTATCACCTTCTCGACCCGCTATATCCACCCCATTATGCCAAGCTTTTTTACCAGTAAATGGATCAACTCGCCGACCGTAAAAAGAAGACACCCAACCTTTACCTAAAGGCTTTCCTCGACCACTCAACGTCGTTGAATCTGTTTTCTTGAGTTCATGAAAAAAATCATTCAAAAACTCAAACTGAGTAAAACGCTTATCAAGCAGCTGCTCTAAATCTAATAGTGTTTGAATGATAGCTTGGCCAGCTTGGTATTCCCCTTCCAAAGGCCCCCCCATTCCAGGCTCATCCGAAAAGTTAAACTCACTAGGATCTAAGTTAGCTTGTTCTATTAACCGCTCGCCCAGAACATTCAGTCGCACCAGATGTGCTGATAAGCGGCCAACATGTTCAGATATAACATCAAGTTGATTTTCAGTTTTATGCTTAAAAGTTTTTAACTCGTTATAATCGACAGACAAATAATCTTTCCAATGACTTTGTAATTTGCTTTCTTTCTTAGAATAACTATAACTCGCAAGTTTGTATGTACTCCAACTTGTAAGCACCACCATGAAAAAAGCCATGGTCAATAGAAAAAGCACAGTCTGTTTAAAACTAAATCTTAACCGTAGCGGTTCTTGTAACTTTGGGTGCTCTATCGTAATGACTTGCATTTAGATGCCTTATTTTTGTTATAATTTTTATTATGGGCACTATAATTATGGAATTTTTAAAAATTTTGATTATAAATAACACTTTAAAATATAGTTACATAACTTTTATAGTAATAATAGAGAAAGCAGCATTTTGCTTTATTTTTAGCCAATGAGCCAACAAACAAAAAATATTAATGCCATCTTAACCCATGACGGATCATCTTTATCCCAACTCATTAGTAGAGCAAAAGCTTTAAACGCACTACATGAAAAAATTGAAACCGTTATTGGCGAAAAATTAAAGAATAGATATAAATTAGGCTCATATCAAAAAGGAACTCTCAGTCTGCTGACAGATAATGGCTCAACTGCGACAGAATTGCGCTACTCTGTTCCAGAAATAGTGCAGCTCTTAAGGCAAGATCCCATGTGGGTGGGCCTCATTAAAATTCAAGTCAAAGTGCATCATGACTGGCATGAATATGAAGAGCTCAAAAAACCACTACCCAAACCAGAAGTCGCAGAACCACTATCGACTAAAACCTTAACGAGCTTACAAATATTGGCTGATAGCCTAAAAGATGATCCCAAAAACCAAACATTAGAAAAAAGCATACGCAAACTAATTGCCTCTTCCAAAAAAAGAAAAAATAATTCCGACTAATATTTTTGACCAAAATTCAGGAACCCTTCAGTATGGATAACGAAGAATTTTTAACGCAGCAACAAAAACTCATTGCCTTATGCCCTGATGTCGAAAATATCATGTTTGCTTTAACTCAATATTTATCTGTCAGCTATTTTCGATACGTAAAGTCATACCCAGATAACACAAAATTAATTTTGTGCTCTAACGCAGAATGGCTAGAAAAATATTTTTCTGAAGAATTTTACGACACAGAATTAGCAAATTTTCACAAACACCCACCACATTCTCATGGCATCAGCATACATGGTGAATGCCATGATAACCACCCTGTTTGTGACTTTTGGAATCGACATGCCAGTATTGGAAAATATGATCATATTATGGGTTTTTATACAAAATTTGATAATTACTTTGAAATGTATGATTTTGGACTATCTGCCGAAGCACATACGGCTAATAATTTATTTTTGAATAACCAAAAAATATTCAAGCATTTCTTTTTATATTTTAAATCACGTGGCCAAGACTTGCTAGCTAAAGCCGAAGCATTAAGATTTCCTATCAAAGAAGCGCCTGAGTACGATCAAAGCAAGAACTGGTTATTAGGTATGAATGACTCATTAACCAAAATTATCATACAAGAAATGCGTTTGTTAGCTGTTTTTTTAGATGATGAATTAGAAGGTACTTCCCTCACCATTAACCAAGCTAAAACTTTAAAACTATTTATTGAGGGCTATACATTTTCAGAGGCACCTAAAACATTAGGCATAAGCGAAATAAGATACAAGACACTTTTACAAGAAGTTATGAACAAACTAGGCGCGACCACTTTTTTTGAGCTTAGAAACTTGTGTCACCAAAAACACATTTCAAAAAAATTAGGATTTTTAGACGCTGAAAAAGTCTAGTATGTCATCTCATAACCGTTCTCTTTGTGCCAGCAAGTTTTACTGGCACAATTAACTTTTAATTATATTTAACTTTCTAAATCTAGTGAATAGTTTTCCAATGAGTGAGATTCAACCTCATCTTCCCATTGCTTAATCGATTGCTCCAGCATTGTTTTCATTCTGGCTTTACGCTCTGCTTTTGTTTCTTCAACCTTTGTTTCTTTGGTGTGTTTGTCAGCAACATCATCAACTGCGATATCTAATTCCATGACTAATCCTTATCTACATCCTAGAGATTAAGTTTTCCTTACACATCCATATTACTGCGTTATTATAGAAAAACAAGATTTTTTTAGGCGTAGATACACTTAGTTGAACTAGTTGAACTAGTTGAAAAACTTAATGGTTTTTATGTTTTAACATTTCCGCTTCCTCACCTGCTGCTTTCAGTAAGATTTTATCTAGCCAGCAAGTTGGCAAGATTCGTTTTGCAAATGCCAACATATGGGTCGGTTTGGTAACAGCATATTTTGCTTTAGGTTTCTTTGCGGTTAGTGCATGCCACACTTTCTCTGTGACGGCTTCAGGTCCTAATGTAAAGGGTGCTTCTTTTGTTTTATTCTCTAAACGCATCCCCATAACCTCATATAGCTCTCTGTGGACGCTATGCTCTGTATCAATGTTATCTTTGAATTTTTGTAACGCATTATCTCTGAATTTTGAAACAATGGGGCCAGGCTCAATGGCGATAACCTCTATAGGCTCATAGTGTAACTCTAATCTCATCGTATCTGTCATCGCCTCTAAGGCGTGTTTTGAGGCATTGTAAGCACCTCTGAATGGCAAGCTGATAATACCCAACACAGAGCTGTTTTGAATAATTCGCCCATAACCTTGCTGCCGCATAATAGGTAATATTTTATTGCTCAGCTCCATAATACCAAATACATTTGTTTCAAACTGCTGCCGAATCATATCTCGGGATAGATCTTCTACAGCACCGGGTTGGCCAAATCCGGCATTATTAAAGATGGCATATAATTGATTGTTTGTTTGAGCTAGCGTTTGCTCTACTACAGATTGAATAGACTCACTATTATCCATGTCTAACTGAAAAGCTTCTAAACCTTCGTTTCTCAGCCTTTCCACATCTTCTGCCTTCCGAGCCGTTGCGAAAACACGAATACCACGTTTTTTAAGTTCTAATGCGGCATGATAACCAATACCCGAGGAACACCCCGTTATAAGACAAGTTCGTTTTTCTTTAGGTAAATCCAGAATAGACATATTATTCTTACTTATTTTAAATTATTTTTAAATTGATTCTTAATCGCCAGCATTAAAATACTGTCCAATACAGCAGAAGGCAACACGCGCTTTGCAATGGCAAGTAACAAGGTTAAATGCGTAATGGTATACTTTGTTTTCGGTGCTTTGGCACTGAGTGCATGCCATATTTTTTCACTGACCGCTTCAGGCTCTTGCGCCAGTGGCATTTTCATTTTACCTAATAAAAACTTTCGTTCCATTAAGGCATAGATTTTTTTATAGTGACTTTTATCTCTATGAATATGTTGTTTTAATTTTAAATAGGCAGTTTCTTGCGTTCGAGTTCGAATCGCGCCTGGTCTTATCGTAACAACATCTATCGGCTCATAGTGCAGCTCTAATCGCAGCGTATCGGTCAACGCCTCTAAAGCATGTTTTGACGCATTGTAAGCGCCTAAAAAAGGGGCACTCACAAAACCTAAAAACGAACTAATTTGAACAATACGCCCATAGCCTTGTAGGCGCATAATAGGCAAGACCTGGTTGGTTAACTCTAAAACGCCAAATAAATTTGTCTCAAATTGTGCGCGCATCGTCTCTCTTGAAACATCTTCAATCGCACCTGGCTGACCAAAACCTGCATTATTCAAAACTGCAAACAGTTGATTTTGGGTAAGAGATAATATTTGCTCTAAAGCAGATTTTATAGACTGACTATCATCCATATCTAATAAATACGCTTCAAAACCTTTGCTTTTAAGCATTTCCACATCTTTGGCTTGGCGCGCAGTCGCCAAAACACGAATGCCGCGTTTTTTAAGTTCTATTGCTGTGCTATATCCTATACCAGAGGAACACCCAGTAATTAAACAGGTTCTTTTTTCAGGGGGAAGAGAGAGAATAGACATCTGCAATATACTTCCGTGTTAAGAGTGGGACTCTTAAATTTCAGCTTTCAGTATTCTGCCAAGGGTATGTCATGCCAGCAAAGCTTGACATGACAAAGAAAGATTAACAATAAATTTAAATAATACCTAAGCCAACACAGGCTCAGCAGCAGACCAATCTGGGACCTGATAAGAAACAGGCATTGTCTCTTTATCTTCAAACGTCACAATTTCCCATGCATCAGGCGTTGCTAAAATCTCACGTATAAATAAGTTATTTAAAGTGTGACCAGACTTGAAACCACTAAACTCGCCTAGTAAGCTATAACCTAAAAGATATAGATCACCAATCGCATCTAGGACTTTGTGGCGCACAAACTCATCATCGTAGCGCAAGCCATCATCATTCATGACCTTAAACTCATCAAGAACAATAGCATTATCTAAACTTGCACCAGAAGCAAGGTTTTTAGAGCGCAACCATTCAAAATCAGACATGAAACCAAATGTTCTTGCTCGGCTAATTTCTTTTACATATGAAGTCGCGGTAAAGTCTAATGAGATATCCTGACCGCCCTTACGAATGATCGGGTGATCAAACTCAATTGCAAAAGAAACTTTAAACCCATCAAAAGGCTTAACGCGAACAAGCTTATCGTCTTCACGATACTCAATAGGCTTTTTAATGCGTAAAAATTTCTTTGCTGCATTTTGCTCTTCAATACCAGCGGACTGAATTAAAAAAACAAATGAACTGGCGCTACCATCCATTATAGGCACTTCGGGTGCTGATAACTCAATAAAAACGTTATCAATCCCCAATCCTGCTAAAGCAGACATTAAATGCTCAACGGTGCCGATTCTAACCCCATCTTTGATTAAGACAGTACAAAATGACGTATCTCCAACATAATCCGCTCGCGCTGGTATCTCAACAACTGGGTCACAGTCTATACGGCGAAAAATAATGCCTGTGTTAACTGGTGCTGGTTTAAGTGTCATACGGATCTTTTGACCTGTATGTACACCCACACCCGTTGCTTGAATAACGTTTTTCAGCGTTCTTTGCTTTACCATTTTTTTAAGCCCTTAGCACCAGCCACTTTAAAGATATCTTGCAGGAAAATTTTAGCATATTTTCCCAATCTAATCAGACTGACGGCGCAAAAACGCTGGAATATCTAAATAATCCAGTTCATTTGTGCTTGCAGACTCCTTTGCACGCGGATTTTGATGGGCTGGAGCGCTTTGACGCACTAATGGTTGGCGAACGCTTCTAGCTGTATCTCGTGTAGATTCAACATTTTCTCTATCTGAAACGCTCCTGCTATTGTCTTCCCCTAATCCTGTTGCAACTAACGTGACTCTAAGTTCGTCACTTAGCTCTGGGTCGATAACTGTGCCCACAATCACCGTAGCATCATCAGAGGTGAAGTGTTTAATAGCATCACCGACTTCTTCAAATTCAGAGATGGATAAATCCATACCGGCAGTCACATTAACTAAAACACCTTTAGCGCCTGCCAAATCAACATCATCTAATAATGGGCTAGATATAGCCGCATCCGCAGCTTCACGAGCTCTATTTTCTCCGGTGGCAGTGCCTGTTCCCATCATTGCTATGCCCATTTCTGCCATAACAGTTCTAACATCAGCAAAATCCACATTGATCAGACCCGGTTTTGTGATAAGTTCGGCAATGCCTTGTACAGCACCTAGTAGTACGTCATTTGCAGCACGGAATGCATCTAATAAACTAACGCCTTTACCCAAAACAGATAATAACTTCTCATTTGGAATAGTAATTAAGGAGTCTACGTGCTGACCAAGCATCCGAATACCTTCATTTGCTAAAGCCACTCGTTTGCGACCTTCAAATGGAAATGGTCTAGTCACAACCGCAACAGTTAGAGCACCAAGTTCCTTGGCCACTTCTGCCACAACAGGTGCACCACCTGTTCCTGTGCCTCCACCCATACCAGCCGTGATAAATACCATATCAGCGCCTTCCAAAACTTCGCGGATACGCTCCACATCTTCTAATGCAGCTTGACGACCTACATCAGGATTTGCACCAGCGCCTAGGCCTTTGGTTACATCAGAGCCTAGTTGTAGTACTGTTTTGGCAGATGAACTTTTTAATGCTTGGGCATCCGTATTGGCACAAATAAATTCTACGCCTTCAACATTTCGGCTTACCATGTGCTCAATGGCATTACCACCACCGCCACCTACGCCTATAACTTTAATTACAGCATTTTGTGGATAGCTATCCATTAGTTCAAACATCTCGCTCATTGTATCTCCTTAGGCTTAAGTCGCTATGGCATTCAATTCTCAAACGCAACAAAAACAATAAATTTAAATAATTAGTTAGTAATCAGGTTATCAGAAGTTTCCCTGAAACCATCTTCTCATGCGGCCCCAAACATTATTAAAGCCTTGACCAGTGATTCCACTGACTTGGCGCTCTAATTGTTGCTGACGCCCATAGAGCAATAAGCCCACGCCCGTAGAATAAATCGGGTTACGAACAACATCAACCAAGCCAGTTATATAGCGTGGCAACCCTAACCTAACAGGCATTCTAAAAATTTCTTCTGCTAAATCAACAACCCCTTCCATCTTAGCACTGCCTCCCGTCACAACGATACCAGAGCCTAAAAGCTCTTCGAGTCCATGACGGCGTAACTCAGAATGAACCAATGCAAACAACTCTTCGTAGCGAGGCTCTGCTACTTCCGCTAATGTCATTCTTGATAATCTTCTAGCCGGACGCTCCATAGCGCCAGCTACTTCGAGTGTTTCATCAGGATCAGCTAATCTAGATAAAGCACAAGCGTATTTAATTTTGATGGCTTCCGCACTTTGAGTGGGCGTACGAAGCGCAACAGCAATATCATTCGTTACTTGATCACCTGCAATCGGAATCACGGCAGTATGACGAATTGAACCTTGAGAAAATACAGCAATATCCGTTGTACCGCCTCCAATATCAATAAGGCAGACACCCAATTCTTTTTCATCTTCGGTTAAAACAGAATAACTAGAAGCCAACTGTTCTAAAATAATATCATCTACCTCTAACCCACAGCGTCGTACGCATTTAATGATATTCTGCGCTGCACTCACGCTGCCTGTAACAATATGGACTCTAGCCTCAAGCCTGACACCTGACATGCCAACGGGCTCTTTAATACCATCTTGGGTATCGATTACAAATTGTTGTGGTAAGATATGTAGAATTTTTTGATCTGCGGGTATAGGCACAGCTTTAGCGGCATCGATAACACGATCCATGTCAGATTGTGTTACTTCATGCTCACGTATAGCCACGATACCATGTGAGTTCATACTACGAATATGCTGACCTGCTATACCCGTGTAAACAGAATGAATCTCACAACCAGCCATCAGCTCAGCTTCTTCTACTGCTCGTTGTATAGAGTTTACAGTTGACTCAATATTGACCACAACGCCTTTTTTCAGGCCCACAGAAGGATGCGAACCTATGCCGATCACATCAACAGAACCTTCTGGTGTAATTTCACCAACAATGGCAACGACCTTCGAAGTGCCTATATCGAGACCAACAATTAAATTTTTATCGGTTTTTTTTGACATGGAGCTTCATTCTTCCTATCTATGTTTGCATGATTGATTTGTCAACAACAATCACGATTTGTATTAGTATACAATCAGATTGGCTATATACATACAATTCTCAACACTTCAATGAGTTTTAATTGAATTTAACCTAATCAACTAGATTTCCAACCTACAGCCATGCCGCTAGTATACCGCAAATCCACGTAACTAATCTTGTCTGGATTGCGACTAAATTCTTTTTTATAGGCGACAACAAACCTTTTAAACCTTTCAGAAATATCTTGCGTACCTAAGATAACTTTTATGCCGTTACTCAAGGTTAGTTGCCAAGCGCCTCTTTCCGCCAATTCTAAAGACAAAATATGCAAATGTAACGAGGAAATTTCCGCTTCCATACTAAGATATTGTTGCCAAACTTCAGTTTGTTTACTTTGTGGTCCAATAAATTTAGGCAATGCAAGCATATCAATATCTTTTCTAGGCGGTGAAATAATCTCTCCAGCAAAGCTCAAAATGAAAAGTTGATTCCATATTGCGGCAGGCTTATGCTCAGAAATCCGGACAACCAACTGACCTGGCCACACTTTTCTGACATCAACTTTTTTCACCCAAGGCAAAAGCAACAATTGCTGCTGTAAGTTTGAAACGTTAACTGAGAAAAAACCAGATTGTATGTGGGGAAAAATGACATTATGTAATGTCGTTGAGGAAACATACTGACGCTCTCCAACAACTTTCACTGCAGAAATTGGAAAGCGATTCGCCTGAAAAAACCAAGAACCAAAGGCTATAACCCCCACCACTGTCAAACAACCTAAACTCCAGTAAATTTTTTGCCAACTAAGCCTCTGCCAAAAGTGCTTTTCATCCGTATGCTTAGCCACTTTTTTACGATGGCGCGTTGCCTGTTTTTTACCAAAAAAAACGATTTGAAGAAACTTATCCATCAAAAGCCATTTAAATTTGAGCAAGTTTACCTACTGATACTTGAGTCTGAATTAATGATGTCGCTAATATTGCCACAACTAAGTTATCAAATGACATCCCCACGGCTTTAGCGGACATTGGCACCAAGCTATGAGAGGTCATACCCGGTACTGTATTGGCTTCTAAAAACCAAAAATTTTGTTGCTTATCCTGAATAGCGTCTAAACGCCCCCAGCCTTCACAGCCTAATGCAGTAAAGGCTCTAAGCGATAAGTCTTTAAGTTCTTGCTCTTTTTCAGGAGATAAACCCGAAGGACAAAAATATTCAGTTTGGTCTGAAGCATATTTAGCATTAAAGTCATAAAATCCGCTTGCAGGCTTCACAGAGACAGCCGGTAAAACCTCATCACCTAAAATGCTAACAAAAAATTCCGTCCCTTCAACCCATTTTTCAACGATAACCCCACCATACTGCGCAGCTCTAGTAAATGCATTAGGTAACTGCTTTAGATCTGTCACACAGCTCACCCCCAAACTGGACCCCTCCGAAATAGGTTTGACAGATACGGGCAACCCCATTGTTTCTACCAAATATTGGGCTTCTGAAATAGAGTTTGCTACACCAAAAATAGGCGTTGGAATATCTAATGCGTGCATCACTAATTTAGAGCGGGCTTTATCCATTGCCAGGGCCGAAGCAGCGACTCGACTACCTGTATAAGGTATTCCTATCATTTCTAATACAGCCTGTATAACACCATCTTCGCCTTCTTTGCCATGAAGCATAATAAAGGCGCGATCATACTGTCCTGCTTCTAATGTTTTGCTTAAATATTCATCTGGATCAACTGGATGTGCATCCACCCCTTGCCTTAATAAAGCCTCTAGGCAGGCTTGTCCACTTTCAAGTGAAACACTTCGTTCTGCCGAACGACCACCAAATAAGACGGCAACTTTACCAAATTCACCTGGATTATAAGGCTTGGTTAAATTGGTTTTTAAATGATGAGATGCCGTAGTATTTTGAAAATTTATGTTTTGAATCATTTTACCCATTATTTTTTGTCTCCTTTGCTCTGCGGATAGTTGGCTTCTATTATCCTAACTTCAGGTTCTAATCTAACTTGGTATCGCGCATAAACCTTATCTTCTATCTCACTCATGATCAGTTGAATATCCTTAGCTGTGCCACTTCCTTGGTTAATAATAAAGTTAGCATGCTTTGTTGATACTAACGCATCACCTATAGTGAATCCTTTTAATTGACAGCCTTCTATTAGTTTGGCTGCAAAATCCCCTTCTGGATTCCTATAGACCGAGCCACAATTAAGAGTGCCGATGGGTTGAGTGTCTGCTCTTTTTCTTAATAGTTCTTTTATTTTTAATAGCCCATCTTCAGATAGTTTTTTAGGAAATTTAAAGTAGGCGCCTAAAAAAGCTTCTTGATTAAAATGTCCCGCAGCCTCGGGCACTCCATTGAGATAATTTGATCTTAAACTCACAGAACGATACCCAACGGTATATTCTGCAGCATTTCGCTCAATCATATTACCTGCTTGCATTAAGACTTTTGTTTTTTGTACCCACTCCCAGGTTTCGCCACCAAAAGCACCGGCATTCATAGCCAACGCCCCACCAATTGTCCCTGGAATACCCGCAAAAAATGCACCATCCGGAAAACCATTGCGACTACAAAAACGCGAAAACTTTGCGCAAGTTAAACCTGCATCGGCATATACCCAACCATTGGGTAAAATAGTGCATTGTTGCATAGCCCGTGTGCACACAACCAAACCATGAACGCCTTCATCCGGTATTAATACATTACTACCTAAACCTAACCATACCTGATGCTTGGGGATCACATTATTTTGAAAGTAATGTATAAGCTGTTCAGATGATGTGGGCCGCACAAGCTGTTTAGCATTCCCACCTATTCGCCAACTCGTCATAGACGCTAACGACACATCAGATAATGGAATCAGTATCTCTGATGATGAGGGCTTTTGAGGTTCTGAAACAGACTCATTTGCTGGCATGAGTCAAACACGCTTTTGCTGAGTGAAATTTTGAACTAATTGTCCTATGCTGCCAGCGCCTTGCATTAGAATAATATCCTCTGCACAGGTAATATCATTTAATACCGTAATCAGTTTTTCCACGTGGGAAACAAAAACAGGTTCAACGCGCTTTCTTTCCCTTATAGCATTCGATAAAGCTCGACCATCATAATTTGGCACAGGGGATTCTCCCGCACTGTAAACTTCTAATAGGCATAAAGCATCTACATCTGATAATACATCTACAAAGTCATCAAATAGTTGTTTCGTACGAGAATAGCGGTGTGGTTGAAAAACCATGAGTATTCTTTTGTCAGGCCAAGCTTTCCGTGCTGCCGAAATCGTGCATCTAATTTCAGCTGGATGATGACCATAATCATCGACCAAGGTTGTGTTTTTTTCAGAAAATTCAATTTCGTTATATATTTGAAAGCGTCTACCAATGCCGGCAAATTTTTCAAGAGCACCTGCAATGAATTTCGGTTCAATATTTTCTTGTCTGGCAACCGCAATAGCGGCCAAAGCATTGCAAACATTATGCGCACCGGGCAAGTTCATTGTCACTGGGATAGAGCGCGTCTCAGAACCCTCTTTACAAATGACTTCAAAGCAACTTTGTGTCCCATTTTGTTGGTAGTCTATTGCTCGTATATCTGCATCAGGATGAAAACCATAAGTCACATAAGGCCTTGTAATATTCGGCAAGATAGATTCAATAACCGAACAATCCAAACACAACACAGCCAAACCATAAAATGGCAAGTTATCGATAAAATCAATAAAAGTCTGTTTTAATATTTCAAAATTATTTTGATAAGTCTCCATATGATCTTGATCTATATTCGTGACAATGGCGATCATTGGATTTAAGTGCAAGAATGATGCGTCGCTTTCATCTGCTTCTGCAATAAAATATTTTCCCGTGCCTAACTTGGCATTGCTACCCGCACTATTGAGTTTGCCCCCGATGACAAAAGTGGGATCTAACTCAGCTTCAGCAAAGATAGTCGATACTAAACTGGTTGTGGTGGTCTTACCATGCGTACCGGCCACAGCAATACCATATTGAAAGCGCATTAATTCGCCCAGCATCAACGCTCTAGGCACAACAGGAATATGATTGGCTATTGCCTCTACCACTTCTATATTATTTTCATCAATGGCGCTAGAAATAACGACCACGTCTTTTCCCGCAACATTATCTGCTTGATGTCCCCGATAAATATTTGCACCTAACCACTCTAATCTTTTGGTTAAGTTATTATCCGCAACATCCGAGCCAGAAACTGTATAGCCTTGATTCAATAGCACTTCAGCGATACCAGCCATGCCGACACCACCGACGCCCACAAAATGTATATTTTTGATTCGTCGCATACCTGGATACATATTAGGGCTGTCCTGTATTAGTTGGATTTAAAATTAAATTGATGCATTGTTCCGCCACTTGCTGGGTTGCCTGCGGTTTGGCCAAGCTTTTGGCTTTTTGAGCCATAATAGTTCTTTTGTCTGGATCCAATAATGAATTAATCGCCTGATACAATGTTTGAACACTTAAAATAGATTGTGGCAATAATATTGCAGCCCCCTCATCGCTCAAGTAACGTGCATTATATGTTTGATGATCATCTACTGCTTGCGGAAAAGGAATAAAAATACAAGGTTTCGCCATTTGTGCAATTTCTGCGACAGTCAAAGCACCTGAACGACAAATAACAATATCAGCCCATTGATAAGCACTCACCATATCATCAATAAACGTCGTTAATTTAACCGCAACCCCCACATTTTGATAAGCAGATTGGGTAACGGCTAAATGATTTTTACCTGATTGATGCCATATTTGGGGTCGCGTATCTTTAGGAAACAAAGCCACAACGTCTGGAATGACTTGATTCAATTTTAAAGCACCTTGACTACCGCCAAAAACTAAAATTTTAAGCGGTTTCGATTTTGAGTCTGGCTCAGATCCTGATACTGTGGTCTTTGTGGCAGGATAAGGCTGCAATAATATTTGCCTAAGTGGATTACCTGTTAGCACACTTTTATGTTTCGCATTTGGTAAAGCATTCGGATAAGAAATAAATACTCGCTTTGCAAACCGAGCTAATATTTTATTTGTGAAGCCTGCGATTGCATTTTGTTCATGCACAACCAAAGGCATGCGCAAAAGCCACGCAGCCATTCCCACCGGTCCAGACACATATCCCCCCATGGTTAAAACAAGTACAGGCTGATGTTTTCTTAAGAGTGATAAGGCTTGCAAAATAGCCTTTAAAATTTTAAAGGGCGCGAGCAAAAGTTTTTTAAGCCCTTTCCCTCTTAAACCACTAATATTAATATAAGAGATGGGAATATTATTTTGGGGGACTAATCGGTGCTCTATGCCCTGTTTTGTACCTAACCAATGTACGACATAGCCTTGAGTCTGAAAAAATTCAGCAACAGCAAGTGCGGGCATTACATGCCCTCCTGTTCCACCTGCAACAATCATAATTTTTGGTTTCTGTTTTTGATTCAAAACGAGTTACTCTTTAACTTGTCACGTAACTACGGCCGCTAAAGTGAGAACCTCTTAGCGCTAATCTATTTTCAAAATCAGCTCTAAATAAAAGCCCCATCGCAATACAAATAACAAATAAGCTATTACCGCCATAACTGATAAATGGCAGGGTTAGTCCTTTGGTTGGCAGCATGCCGGTATTGACCCCAACATTAACTAAAGTTTGTATACCAACCCAAAAGCTAATACCATAACAAATATAGGCTGCAAACCGATCCTCTCGTTGCTCAGCTTGCAAACCAATGATAATACCACGATAAACCAATAAGACATATAAAGCTAAAGTACTTACTGCGCCAACTAAACCAAGCTCCTCAGCCAACACAGCAAATACAAAGTCTGTGTGTGCTTCTGGTAGGTAAAATAACTTCTGTACGCTGCTGCCTAAGCCAACTCCCAGCCACTCTCCACGTCCAAAAGCAATCAGAGCTTGAGTTAGTTGGTAGCCAGAGTTAAATTGATCTGACCATGGATCCATAAAAGACGTCAATCGCTCAATCCTGTATGGGGCAGCAACCGCAACTAATCCTAATATGCCAGCCACTATGGTTAATAAAATTAGAAACTGCCATAAAGGCACACCTGATAAAAACAACAATGCAAATGTTGTTGCTAAAATAACAACTGAAGTACCAAAGTCAGGTTCTAATATCAGCAAGCTGCATATTATCCCTAAGAGTAGTAGGGGTTTAATAAAAGCCGATATATTTTGGGTTAAAGCATCTCGGTGGCGTACAATATAACTAGAAAAGTAAATAATCATACCCAGCTTAACAAACTCAGAAAATTGCACTGTCGCAAATCCTAAATTTATCCAACGCACACTGCCATTCACTTCTTTGCCTATTCCAGGTATTAAAACTAAAACCAAAGCCAAAATACAAGCGCTTAAGATCACAAAAGCAATCTTAAACCAAAATTTTAGCGGGATGGTGTAGACAATGAGTGCGGCAACAATGCCAAGCAAAGCATAAATAGATTGATGGATAGTATAATAAAAAGGCTGACCCAATTTACGATCTGCTATCACAATAGAAGCAGACGTCACCATAATGATACCCAGCATAATTAAAGAACAAATTGCCCCTAATAGCCAATAATCCATTTTCTGAAAATCAATGCTGGCAGCTGTTTTGCGCGCAGAGGTTTTATGCATAACCCGAAGCATCCCCTAATTTTTTCACCGCAGCAATAAAACTATCCCCCCGGTGTTCGAAGTTCTTAAATTGATCAAAGCTAGCACAAGCTGGCGAAAAAAGAACTATGTCACCAGGCTCAGCAGTTTGGTTGGCAAGTTGAACTGCTTCGTTAATATCACCACACTTAGTTACACAACTATGCAAATTGAACAATTCAAATAACTCGTCTGCGCACTCCCCCATCACGATTACCTCACAACGCATCCCCTGCACTGCAAAAGTCAATTCTCCAAATTCTTGTTTTTTTGCCTGCCCACCTAAAATTAATACCATTTTTCCCGACTTTTCTAGGGTATGTCTCAGGCCTTCTAATGCCGATACCGTCGCTCCCACATTTGTACCTTTAGAGTCATTTACCCAGGTTATATTTTTTGTATTCGAAATAACTTGGCAACGGTGTGGTAATCCCTTATAAGATTTTATTGCTTGAAGCATAGCCTTCATCTCAAACCCAAAGGCATCTCCCAATGCTAAAGCAGCAAGTGCATTCTCAGTATTATGCAATCCAACCAAATTTAAATCTTCTGTGGGCATTAATTTTTGATCACCATGTGCTAGGTATGGACATCCTGCCTCTATCAAAATCCCAAACTCGCCCTCTCCTGGTAAGTTAACACTAAACATTTTATGTTTAGAGGCAATAATATCTCTGGGAAAAGCCAGCGCATCATTTTTATTAATCACCGCGATCTGACAATTATTGTATATTCTATGCTTTGCTTGGTAATAGTCTTTATAACTAGCATGGCGATCTAAGTGATCGGGGGAGATATTTAAAACAGTGGCCACATGAGGTTTCAAATCATGAGTTAACTCTAGCTGAAAACTAGATAACTCCATAACCACAAGATCATATTTTTCTGTCTTTGTCGTATCGGTAAAAAGAGATAGAACCGGCACACCAATATTACCAATGACTGCGGGGTGATAACCACATTGTTTGGCCATCTCACCCACCATGGTGGTTACAGTACTTTTTCCATTTGAACCGGTAATCGCAATAACGGGTAGTTGATTATGTTGAGCAAATAAATCTATATCCCCCATAATACGAGCTGCATTTTGAATCAAAGGCTGAATAAATGGGTGGCTCTGCGCAATCCCAGGGCTCAGTACTAATTCATAATCTTGCATATGCTCCAAATCAGGCAAAACACCACAATACAAATCTATATCTGGAAAGTTTTTTTCAAACTCAGTTCGTAAGGGTGGGTTTTTGCGACTGTCTACAACACAAATAGGCGTATTTTTTTGCGTTAAAAATTGAACACAGGATAATCCTGTTTGACCAAGGCCAATAATAATTGTTTGTTTGTTCATATTCTGCTTATATAATTAAGTTCAGAAATTAAAATAATGAAATTTCGTGACGGCTAATCCGTCCCCTCTATCTACCTTTCTCGGCTCGTGCGTGGGATTCAGTGCTAGGAGAGCAGCTGCAGGCCCATGGATCCCACAGATGAACTGCGAGACGTTGTCGCGAGGTCAGTCGTTACTCAATCTCATCTGATCTTCAAAGACGCCAGCCCAATCAAAACCAATATAACTGTCATAATCCAAAAGCGAACAACCACCCTAGGCTCAGGCCACCCCCCTAATTCAAAGTGATGATGTATAGGCGCCATTTTAAAAACTCTTTTGCCCCTTAATTTAAACGATAATACCTGTAAGATCACCGAAATGGTTTCCATGACAAAAACGCCACCCATGATAAAAAACACAATTTCTTGGCGCACGATAACAGCCAATAACCCTAATGCGCCACCCAACGCTAAAGCCCCAACATCTCCCATAAAGACTTGAGCAGGGTAAGCATTGAACCACAGAAAGCCCAAGCCAGCACCCACTAATGCCCCGCAAAAAACAGCTAACTCTCCACTGCCAGGCACATATAAAATAGAAAGGTATTTAGAAAACTCGACATGACCTGCTAGATAAGCAAAAACCCCTAAAGCGGCTCCAACGAGCACAACCGGCAATATCGCCAAGCCGTCTAATCCATCTGTTAAATTAACGGCATTACTAGAACCCACGATCACAAAGTAAGCCAAGACAATATAGAATACGCCCAAAGGAATCACAGCTTGTTTAAAGAACGGTATAATTAACCAAGTTTCTTGGGCTGATTGTTGCGTAAAATACAAATACAAAATAATACTCAAACCAATCAAAGATTGAAAAAGCAACTTCCAGCGGCCGGATAGACCTTTGGTATTTTTTTGAATAATTTTACGATAATCATCTACCCATCCGATAGCGCCATAACCTAATGTAACAAAAAGCATTAACCAAATATAACGATTAGAGAGATCGGCCCACAAAAGACAAGATAGTGTGATCGTGCCTAAAACCATCACCCCGCCCATTGTAGGTGTACCCGCCTTATCAAAATGTGATTTAGGACCATCGTCTCTGACTTGTTGTCCCATTTGTTTGGATTGCAGCCAAACAATCATTTTAGGTCCTAACCATAAGGAAAGTACGAGCGCGGTTAAGGCCGCAAGTATTGTGCGTAAACTAATATATCCAAAAACAGAAAGCGCATGGAAATAATCTGTGAACAAAGTTGTAAACCAAAGTAGCATTCTTTTTCCTCAATTAAGTAAAGCGTTTAATACTTCTTCCATGCCTGTATATCGAGACCCTTTGATCAGTACCGTTGTATTTTGAGGCAGCGCTGATAATATATTTGATAAATCAGCAGCCAATGTTTCTTTATCTGGATATTCTTTCGCTCCCACCCCGAAGCTATGAACTGTGTGAGCCGTTAATGCACCAAAAGTTAACAATGTATCTATCGATTTTTTCTTGGCAAAAGTACCCATTTCCTGATGGTACTGCGCTTCTTTCTCACCTAGCTCTCCCATTTCTCCCATCACCAAAATTTTTTTACCTGGCGCAGTCGCTAAAACATCTATAGCCGCCTTAAAAGATGCTGGGTTTGCATTATAACTATCATCAATAATCGTGATGCCTGAGTCTGTTTGATGTTTTCTTAATCTGCCCTTCACACTTTGAAAATTTTCTAAACCTTTGATAATAGTCTGCATGGGGATATGTAAGCTGAGAGCGACACAAGCAGAAGCCAAAGCATTGTAAACACTATGTTGGCCAGAAGATTGTAATTTCAACGGGTATTTTTTTGTTTGATAGCACAAATCAAATGCAATGCCTTCAAATGTGACTACAATGTTTTCAGCGGTGACATCGCCTTCGTGTAAACCAAAACTTAAATATGTCTGCTCTAGACTTAAGTCTTTTTTCCAGCCTGCAGCATAAGGTTCATCTTGATTAATGATCGCGGTACCATTAGGTTTTAAAAATTTGTAAAGATCAGATTTTTCTTTGGCAATATTGTCTTGCGTTTTAAACGCGGCCAAATGCGCTGAACCAATATTCGTAATTAAAGAAATTGTTGGTTTCAATATATTGGCCAAATAAGCAATTTCGCCAAAATGATTTGTGCCGACTTCAATGATCGCATACTGATGATGAGTGTTCAGTTTCAGTAAAGTAAAAGGCAATCCAAATTGATTATTAAAACTGCCAGGTGGGATGAGCGTTTCTCCCACTAAAGATAAAATCTCTCCCAACATAGATTTGACTGTAGTCTTACCACAAGAACCTGTAATACCTATTATCGGTATGTTAAATTGTCCTCGCCAATAACGAGCAAATAATCCCAAAGCCAGCGTTGTATCTTTGACCCAAATTACGGGAATATTTAAACCTGAGTTTGTTTCACAGATGTGTTGTTTGTCTGCAATAATACAAGAGGCTTTTTTATCAATCGCTTGAGCAATAAAGTCATGCCCATCAAAATTTTCTCCTCTCAGAGCAATATAAACATCTCCAGGCATTAGAGTTCGTGTATCAGATGATATCTGTGTATAAGGTGCATCATCGCCCAACAATTCACCTTGCATGGATTGTGCCATGTCAGATAACTTTATCTTAACCGTCATAAAAGATCCTATAAAATACCCTTAGCAAATATTTCTTCTACACATTGCTTATCATTAAAAGCAACTTTTTTATGCCCAAAATCTTGAGTCTCCTCATGCCCCTTGCCAGCAATCAAGATAGTATCCACGGCTAAGGCTCTTGTTAGTGCTTGATATATCGCACTTTTGCGATCGACTTCTATTAATATTTTTTGATGTGTATTCGCATCAATACCCAACATAATGTCTTCAATAATTTTCAAGGGTTTTTCGTACCTAGGATTATCATTGGTAATAATCACTTTATCTGCATATTTTGCAGCAACCTGCCCCATTAACATTCTTTTTTCAGGATCTCGGTCTCCACCACAACCAAAAACACACCAGAGTCGTCGTTGACAATGTTGCTTGGCTGTCGCGAGCGCCTTAGCCAAAGCATCGGGCGTGTGTGCATAATCTATGATCACTTCAGGCAAATCCCCTCGGCGAATGCGTTGCATCCGACCCGGAGCACCTTGAGCACTGGCCAAAGCCGTTAGCACTTTATTCAATGAAAAACCTTGGGCACATAGCTCCGTCAAAACCGCCAAAAGATTGCTTAAATTAAAATCACCTAATAACGTTGACCGTAATTCACCTTCTCCCCATGGCGTTACGACTTCTGCATAAATGCCGTTATGCGTTAAATCATATTTTTTTGCATAGATAAACTGTGTATTGACTGGATAGTGCCGCCTTGAATGCTTTGGAGCTGACAAAGAATATAGAAATATTGAAACGTCTTTATGAACTTGATTTACAATTTTTTCTCTCGTTGGATCATCTTCATTAATGATGACTCGTTGCAAGCCTGGCATTTTAAATAATTTGCATTTGGCTTTGAGATAAGCATCCATATTAGGATGATAATCTAAGTGGTCTTGGGATAAATTCGTGAAAATGGCGCTTGTAAAATCTACGCCTTGTACACGATCTTGATCTAATCCATGAGAAGAGACTTCCATCGCAACGACTTCAGCACCATCTCTGGTTAACTCACTAAGATTTCTATGCAGTGTCACTGCATCTGGCGTTGTATTTTCTTGGCTTTTCACAGCCTGCACACCCAAGCCATATCCCAACGTTCCGATTAATCCTCCCAATCGTTTTAGACGGTGTAAGGCTTGAATCATTAAAAAGCAGCATGTCGATTTACCATTAGTTCCTGTTATTCCGACTGTTATGGGTGTCGCAATATCTGATTGATAAAACTGCTTAGCAATTAAACCAATTTTTTTGTGCAAATCTGGGATTGGAATAATGGGAACCGGGGCATTGTTTATATCAAGAAACTGCTCTAAACCCTGAGCCTCGGCTAAAATAACGGCTGCCTTTTTTTTAATGGCATCTTTCATAAACAATCGACCATCTGTTTGATGGCCTTTTATGGCCAAAAAAGCCATCTGGGGTTTTAGGTCTCGGCTGTTAATACTCAGCCCTTTAATCTCGCGATTGTCATCAAAAGTATACTGTACAATATCTTTGAGTAGCGTTTGTAATTGCATATTATTTGTTCGCTAATATATATTCACTCGGATCGTATGTTTGTTGAGGAATATTCAGTATTCGCATAGTACCTTGCGCTATACGAGAAAATACTGGCGCTGCAACAACCCCACCATAATAACCACCTTGGCTGGGATCATCAATAAATACAACAATCGCCACTTTTGGCCTATCTGCGGGTACAAATCCAGCAAATACCGCAACATGATGATTATCGTCATAGCCTTGTTGACTAACTTTTCTAACCGTGCCAGTCTTTCCTGCAACCATATAACCTGGTACACGCGCACGAACGCCTGTCCCTCCTTCCTGGGTGGTCAATTGTAACATTTTATTCACGGCTTGTGCGATAGTTGGATCTATGACTTGCTCACTTTTCACTTGCTCACTTTGCTTTAAGAAAGTCGTGGGATGTCTACGACCTTGATCGCCCAAAATGGCGTAACTTTGTGCCAATTGCAAGGGGGTCACTGTCATCCCATAACCAAATGCTAAGGTCGCTCGAGTAAAGGGTCTATCCACAACATCAGAATTTAGGCTGCCACTCATCTCCCCAGGCAAAGCGCTCTCTGTTTCCTCACCAAAACCAACTTGTTTTAATGTTTGATAAAGACTTTCAGGTGGTAATGCTAAAGTCAGTTTCGTAATACCGACATTACTCGATTTTTGCATGATATGACCCAAATCTAATGTGCCATAATTTCTAAAATCTTTTACTGTGGCACCGCCGACTTTTACCCAACCAGGACTGGTATCTACAGAGGTATGAGGATAATATTTGCCTGATTGTAAAACATTCACCATACTAAATGCCTTCATCACAGAACCTGGCTCAAATGTATCCGTGACAGCACGGTTTCTAAAACGACTGTCTATATATTCAAAGCGTGTATTGGGATTATAGGTTGGCTCATTGACCATAGCTAAAATTTCACCGGTTTTGACATCAAGTACGATTGCCGTGCCCGCAGTGGCTTGGTGCTTTTCCACCGCTTGCTTTAGTGATTTGTAAGCCAAATATTGAATGCGGCCATCTAAACTGAGGGTAATGTTTTCGCCGTTTTCAGCCAGTGTTTTATGCTCAAATTCTCCCACATTTTTTCCATATCGGTCTTTTAGAACTTTTTTCTGTCCTTTAGAACCTGATAATGTTTTATCCAAAACTAACTCTAAACCTTGGATACCTTTATGGTCTAAATTCGTTGTACCTATAACATGTGAAAACACTTCGCCCATCGGGTAGAAACGCTTGTATTCTGTTTTTAAATACAACCCCTTTAACTCTAGCTTACTGATTTTCTTGGCAAGGTGAGGTGGAATTTGACGTTTCAAGTAAGCAAATTGCTTACCTTTTTTACGTTTAATTTTAGACTTAATACGTTGCTCATCCCGCTGAATGATTGTTGCCAGTTTGGCCCATGCTTTCTCGCTCAAATCAACTTGACTGGGATTAACCCATAAAGATTTTACGGGTGTGCTAATCGCTAATGGATCACCATTTCTATCAAAAATCATGCCTCTGAAAGATTGAACTGAAACTGAACGTAAACTACGTATTTCACCTTGCGTCTGCAAGAAATCATTATCTTTCACTTGTATATCATACATACGATATAACAAAGCGATAAATATGCTGATACTCAGAAATACTATCGTTGCCAATCTAACTTTAGAGCAATGACTTTTTTTCATCTAATCACCACCACATCCTGTGGTTCCGGTAATATCATACTCAAATGCTGTCGAGCGACTTTATCCACTCTCACATCTGATGCCCAAGTGCCTTGTTCTACCAACAACTGACTCCATTCTACATGTAGATTTTCTGAAGTCTGTTGTAAGTTTTGAAGTTCCGTAAAATATTGTCGACTACAATGTTTAAAGTAAATAACACTCATCGCAGATACAAAAATCCCTATGACTAAAGTCACCAGCGCAATAGGCTTTAGTACCATGAGCATTCCTTGTTCTTCATTCATTGTTGGCATTTGTTGCCCTCTCATGAATTTATCCTTAACGTTTTTAGTTCTGTTTTATATTTCCTGGTGCTCTATTGATTTGACAGATTCTGTTGTCAATGCCATAGACTCTGTTTTTCTAATAGCTCTAAGTACAGCGCTTCTAGCTCTAGGATTAACCAGGCATTCTTCAATAGATGACATAGCCCTTTTAACCTGCCAATCATAAGGTTTATCAATGGATGCTTCCAAAATTGGCATCTTTCTTGGTAAGGCTGGTTTCACTAACCGACTAAAACAGCGTTTTACCATTCTATCTTCCAAGGAGTGAAAGCTCAAAATCGCCATGACACCCGAAGGTCTCAGTAAAGAAGGCGCTTGTTCTAGAAAACGCTCTAATACTTCCATTTCTTGATTCACATGGATTCGTACGGCTTGAAAAGACTGTGTTGCTGGATTTATTTTCTTTCTAAATCTAACTTTGGCATCTTGAATAACGTCCGTAAAATCTTTTGTGGTTTTAATTGGTGCTAAATCTCTACGTTCAATAATTTTTGCAGCAATACGACCCGCATCAATTTCTTCACCGTAACGTCTTAAAACCTGAGCCATTTCTTTTTTTGATGCTTTATTCAGCCAGCTTGCGGCTGTTTCTTCTTGTCGATGATCCATCCGCATATCTAAGTCTGCGTTAAATCTAAAACTAAAGCCCCTTTCTGGATCATCTAGTTGTGCGGAACTCACCCCTAAGTCCACCATGATCCCATCAATCTGACCTGCATAGTCCGCCATAATTTGCTCAATTTCACTAAAGCAAGCATGGTGTACTTTTATGCGAGGTTCCTCTGAAAAGTGTTTTTTTGCGTGTGATATCGCTTCATGATCTTTATCAAATACAATTAATTGCCCATCCGGACCTAATTGATTCAGTATTTCTTGGCTATGACCACCACGACCAAAGGTAGCATCTATATAGCGACCATTGGGCTTGATCCGTAAGCACTCAATAACTTCCTGTAACATAACGGGTTTGTGATGATATGTATTATTCATAATGATATAGACAGAAGACTAGGTGGCACATCATCCCCTTCCTCTGTTCCCTCCTTCAACCAAGTATCTCTTTGTTGATCCCAATCTGCTTTACTCCACAATTCAAATTTCTTCCCTTGTCCAATCAGCACACATTGTTTGTCTAAATGTGCAAACTCTCTTAAGGGAGGTGGAATAAGCATCCTACCGTGACTATCTATGTTCACTTCTGTTGCATGACCTAGTAATAATCTCTGCACTTTACGTGCTTGCTTATTAAAGCTAGGCAATGCCTCTATTTGTGTTTCAATTTTTTCCCATTGTGCGAGGGGATAAATTAAAAGACAATTCTCTTCCGTATCAATCGTAACAATACAAGTTCCTGCACTGCTATTTTTCTCAGACTCATCACTACTTGAAGTAATGAGTGGCTCACGGTGGCGGGTTGGAACCGTTATACGGCCCTTACTGTCTAGCGAGAGTTCACTAACACCCCGAAACATACTCACGCTTAACCTCTCCCCACTTTGATCCACCATGATCCACTTACTCACACTATAGGTAGCGTTTCTGGATCCTGTCAAGGAAAGTTTCCACACTTACTTTCTAATATTCCCACTCTGAACCACAGAATAATATAGTGTAGGTGCATGTGACTGTAATTTTAATCAGACTTATCGGCAGCCTTCTCAGCTCCCACCTAATAAGTATCAGAACTAATTAAGACGATTCTGTTCACTTTTCAGGGCAGACTCATATGAGAGCTAACCTCACCAGCCCTTCGGGCGTCCTCTCCTGCCACCAGGAGAGGAAACTGATTCGCTCTGCTCATCAATTTAAAGCTCAACTTTTCAGGGCAGACTCATATGAGATCTAACCTCACCAGCCCTTCGGGCGTCCTCTCCTGTCATCAGTAGAGGAAACTGATTCGCTCTGCTCATCAATTTAAAGCTCAACTTTTCAGGGCAGACTCATATGAGATCTAACCTCACCAGCCCTTCGGGCGTCCTCTCCTGTCATCAGTAGAGGAAACTGATTCGCTCTGCTCATCAATTTAAAGCTCAACTTTTCAGGGCAGACTCATATGAGATCTAACCTCACCAGCCCTTCGGGCGTCCTCTCCTGTCATCAGTAGAGGAAACTGATTCGCTCTGCTCATCAATTTAAAGCTCAACTTTTCAGGACGGCCTTATCGGGACACCCAATTTAGGCCTTATCGAGGCCTTATCGGGACACCCAATTTAACACTATCCAACCTTCTCCTGCGCCCTACTCAAATGAAAGCGACATCTAGGTGGTATTGTGCCAAGCAACAAACTATATTGCTAGCTATATTAGAAAAATAACTTTATAGTTGATCAACTATCTTTCTAGGATGGGATAAAAAGGGATAATATAGAAATAAAAGAGAGTTGGTCGATAAGCCGGGTTCTGTCGTAGACAACCATTCATCTAGGCCAAATGTCACCATTTGGCTCAAGCGACCTACCCGAACCCAATGCGGGCCACACCATTAGGTTCCTATTTGGTCTTGCTCCAAGTGGGGTTTACCATGCCGTAAGCTGTTACCAGTTACGCGGTGCGCTCTTACCGCACCATTTCACCCTTACCGGCTATCAATAAATAGATAACTTAGGCGGTTTATTCTCTGCTGCACTTTCCGTAGGCTCGCGCCTCCCAGGCGTTACCTGGCACTCTGCCCTGCGGAGCCCGGACTTTCCTCTACTCTATTCGAATAGCGATTGCCTGACCAACTCTCGTATGTAAGCATACTAAGATGTGGCCTTTGAGGCAAGTTTGATTTGAAATTTGGACTAGGGCTTTCAACTTCAGTCTGTTTTGTAACTTGCACAATCAAGATTAATGTCAATCCCAGAGAAATAGGCACGATGGATAATGCATATTGATATGCATACACCATGCTTAAATGAATATCATGTTGCTGCAACAAGTAAACAGAAAATTTATCAATCGCAATACCAATACAAGGTTGAATCAAAACGCCGGCAGACATCATAAATAAATTAGTCACACCTAGGGTCGTGCCCTCTATGCCTTTAGGCGACATTCTTTTACTGCTCACAAAAACAAGCACATGGGAACTTCCTGAAAATCCAAATACAAATAATACTAACTTAAGAACTCCAATTTCCATAGGTGCAAAAAGAATAAACATAGAACTCACCATTGCAATGGCTGTTCCCCAGAAAAAAGTGACCCCCCATTTTTTAAAGGTATCAAATAAATAACCAAAGCTTGGCCCGCCTAATGCCCAGCCCAAAAAGACCATAGACACACAAACAGCGGCTTCTTCACGACTCAAATGATAACTTTTTTGTAAAAAAGGCACGCCCCATAAATCGGCAAATACAATCAATGGTAAAAAAGTGGTAAAACCAATCATGCAGTTTTTCCAAAATACGCTTCTGATTGCCACTTTCTTAAAGTTATGAACTAATTGACCAAAAGTCTCCACTTCGCAGCTTTGTTCGATGGGGGTTTGTATTCCAGGCTTATCTTTTAAGAAAATAAGAATGAGCAGCCCTATCACACCGCCAACCAAGCCACTATAAATAGATATAGTCTGCCAAGTATAATCTTTCATTAAGCTACTAAGAAAGATTTGCCCTAGCATACCACTCGCAGCCCCCAGCATAGACGACATTCCGGCCAAGCGACCAAAATAACGCGCGGGTAACCACATAGCGCCAATTTTTAAAACACCGATAAAAGCAAAGGCTGATCCTAATCCTATTGCCACGCGACATATTTTGGCCATCAAAAAGCTTTCTGTATAAGCAAAGCAAAAGATTCCAACAGCACAGGCTATCGCGGCCCAAAATAAAACACGTTTTGCGCCATACTTATCGATAAAAGGTCCGACCATGACAGAGCCCATGGCATAACCCCAATAATAGAAAGAAGACAGAACCCCAATTTGAGTTGCCTTAATTGAAAATGATTCCATGAGTTCAGGAATCATAATACTGGGCGAAATGCGCAATATGTATTCATAACAGTAGAATAAACCACCCAGCATAATCATCGCTAAGGGTGCAAGCCAATTACTCTTATTTTGTGTAGACATATAGATTCCTAGTTCACTATTTCAGTCTAAATGATTTACGATTTCACATGGGTTACAAATTCGGAGATCTTATCCAAACCCGCTACCACATTCGGAAATAATTTCGTAATCGTATTAGACTCCGCTAGTTGTTGGTTATCAAATGATTGGCTTATCAATTCACGTCCATCGAAATCTACTGGCGCCATCCTTAGGCTCAAATGATCATCAGGCATATAAAAAGCACTACCGGGCAACATAGCCACTTGGTAATGCTGAAGCAGATGATCCGCCAATGCTAAATTAGTTGTAATATTTTTTTCTTTTAAAGGCTCTCTTAAATTGTTGAAGTCGGGGAATAAGTAAAATCCACCTTGGGTGCTTAAACAATTAAGGTCTAAATTCTCCAAGTATCTTTGACTAAAATTGCAAATAGCTTGGTATAGCAATGCGCATTGCCTAATGTAAGGAAAAAGCTGAGGAACAGCAGAATAGACCGACTGCGCGGCATATTGCACGGGGGTCGTGACACAGGAATATGTTTCACTGACTAAACCCACCCATGTTTTCCGTAGCCTATCCATATGGCTAGGAATAAGGCAATAACCTAAACGATACCCACCCGCACTAAAGGCTTTGGATAGTCCTGAAGTCACAAAGGTACCTTCTGGGTACACTTGTTTCATACTGTTAAAAGTACTAAAACTCAATAATGCATATATCTCATCAGATATCACGACTACTTGATGTGCTCTACAAACTTTAGCAAGCGCCTCTAATCTGTCTTTAGAATAAATGCGCCCCGTAGGATTATTAGGCGTATTCAATAATAATATTTTTTGCCCGGAACCTAATTTTTGACAAATCTGTTCAAGTGTCTCCGGGCTTAAAGCATACTCTTCCGCAAATGAAGTCTGTAAACGGTGACAAGTTTTATTCAAAATTTTAGCTTGGGCTTCATAGCTTACCCAGCTAGGGGCCGGTATCAATAGCGGACCGTCTAATAACATCAGCAAATGAAATATAAGTTCTTTACTACCCGGACCGATAACGACATTATCTCGAGTCAATTGGTCGTCAAAAATATTTTGATGATAATCCGCTATTGCGTCCGCCAGCTCAGGTAAGCCTTGAGAAGGCGCATAATGGCCTAACTTGGCGCATTCCGCCAAGGATTTTTCTAATAACTCAGGCACTGGAAATGGGGATTGCCCAAAACCAAATTGATATACCTGTTTACCTTGTTTGCGTTGCAGATTAACCTGCTCGTTAACTAACAAGGTTGGTGAGTGCGGTATTGTCTCTAAGTTCGCATTAATGGCTACTTTCAATTTTGACATGAATCACCCATAAACGTTTTTACACCGACCAAACTTTGAATATCAACTAACAAAATAAACCTCGAATTTTTAATACGGAGAGAATTAAGCAGGATTTAATTTATTTTTTCAAGTCTATAGCCCAGCTGTATAACTTATTTTTGGGGCTGCCAGTCAACTGTGTTGCTATATTAACCGCTTGTTTTAGTTTCAATTCGGCCAATAAAATTTTTAAAATATTTTTGGCTTTTATTTCTTCTTCATCTAAATCTGATTCTGTCTTCTCTCCAGCACCATCAATCAGAACAACAAATTCACCCCGGGCTGGTATTGTATCTGTTTGAACATCATTAAAAATTGATTCTATTGTTCCTGTGTAAAGGGACTCATATTTCTTGGTCAATTCTCTCGCAACCACTATACGCCGTTCTTTTTCCAAAATCTCGTGACAGTCAAATAACATATCTTTTATGCGATGTGGGGCTTCATAAAATACCAGCGTAGAAGATAACTTGCTGATTTCTAAAAGTCTTTTCTTTCTACCTTGGCTTTTAGCTGGCAAGAAACCGATAAAAATAAAAGAGCTATTAACCAAACCGGCTGCTGAATATGCCGCAATCGCCGCACAAGGCCCTGGAATGGGGACTACATCAATTTTCTCTTTGTACAATGCCTGCACTAATTTAGCGCCTGGATCACTCACACAAGGCGTACCAGCGTCGCTAATTAACGCGCCATCTTCCCCTTGCTGCAAACGCTCAATAAGATACTGACAGCGATCTAATTCATTGTAGTTATGTAAGCTAACCATCTCTTTTTTGATATTGTAATGCTCTAATAGCTTTCTGCTCTCCCTAGTATCTTCTGCGGCGATCCAATCTACTTGCTTTAATGTTTCGCAGGCTCTATAACTTAGATCATCCAAGTTGCCAATGGGTGTGCCAACAACGTAAAGTTTACCTACTGTTTTGTTCATAAATACTCGGGCTTAAATTCAAGGGATAAGAAAGATGGTTAGAACTGCAACTAATTCAATGTTTGCTAAATTACTTTTTTTGGCATTGGTCGCAAATCTTAATGTTTGTACCGCAAAGCCCAGGGAAGGTATCAAGAGCATACAAGAAAGTCAAATTACCCAAGATAACGACCTAGTACAAGAGCATCAGCAATACCTCGCTTCTGCGGAACACTACTTAAGATTATCCGAAACAGCCACTAATGATCAATTTCACGAATATCAGTTGATGGCAGCTGATATGTATGCGCAAGCAGGTAATGCCTCTCAGGCGATATCCATTATCAGAAAAGTCCCGAATAAAAATACTGATCCCAATATAGATACTTTACAGAAAATTGTTTTAGCCGAAGTCGCCGTTCAAGAGGAAAACCCCCAGCTTGCTCAGACACATTTAGGCAGAATACAAAGCAGACGAGCACTGTCTAGATCACAGCAAACTCGTGTTTTATATTTACAAACTAAAACATATGAACAAACAAGACAATATTTTTTAGCCGCTAAAACGCGAGCAAAATTAGATAAATTCTTACCTGATCATCGAAGCCAAAGTCAAAACCGTCAGGCCATTATGGCTCATCTCTCGAAACTATCCCCCTCTAAACTCAGCTATGCGGCTAGAAACGCTGAGTATCCTTTTTCTGGTTGGTTAGGCCTTGCCTATATTCAAAAAATGAACAATCCAAGAGCTTCTAAACAATTATTAGCGGACTGGGTCAGAGACTACCCAAATCATCCCGGCAATCAAATACTATCAGGCCGCACACAAAATTATGCTAGCCAGTTTAATCGTAACCCTCGATACCACCAATCATCAATAAATCGTGTTGCCTTATTGCTACCACTATCAGGTCCACACGCTAGCGCTGCGAGAGCCATTAGGGAAGGTTATCTTGCCGCCTATTATGAAAATTCAGGTAATGGTCCTAAACCCTCAATCAAAGTTTATGATACGGGTGGGGATGTTGTTTATGTTTACAATAGAGCCATTCGCGAAGGCGCAGACTTTGTGGTGGGCCCTTTGATGAAAGAGGATGTTTATCAGTTAAGCCAATCTGCCCATGCGATCCGCACACCGGTTTTAGCACTGAACGAACACCCTGGTGTTAATCCCTATATGCGATCTTTTGTACAATTTTCTTTGGCTCCCGAAGAGGAAGCCGATCAAATCGTTGAAAAAGCCAAGCAATCAGGCTACCAATATGCCAGCATTGTTGTGCCTGATAACAACTGGGGTAAACGTCTAGAAAAAAGGTTCAATAGCAAGTGGACAAATGATGGCGGTCATATCGTCTCGCAAACGCGCCTCGATCCGGATAAAGATATGTCCAGAAAAATCAGAGATGTCTTGGGGATAGAACAAAGCCAAGCACGCTGTAGCGCCATCAAGCGATCTATAAAAGAAAAAGTAGAATATCAACTCCGCCGACGCGAAGACATTGATGTTATTTTTATGGCATTACCCGCAGACCAAGCCAGACAAATCAAACCGTTGTTTGATTTTTATTTTGCACAAGATATTCCAATCTTAGCCACCTCAAGTGTCTATAACGCCAACTCAAATCCCGGGCGCGACAGAGATATCAATGGCATACAATTTGTGGAAATGCCTTGGATAGTTGACCCCAATAAAGCAGGTGGGGATGTAAAAGAGCTGATTAACCGATACCATGGTAGCCAACTTGGAGAATCCAGTCGGTTATTTGCTATGGGCGTTGATGCCTATAAGCTCACCCAGTCTTTTAATCAACTACAGCAATCTGGCAGCTCTACAATTAATGGTGCCACAGGACAATTAACATTAGGCTCGGATAACCGAGTTGATAGGAAAATGAGCTGGGCAAAAATATCCAATGGCTCTGTAAAACTAGTTCAGTAAATCCTCTATGTCATGCCAGCGAAGGCTCTGAGTGATCCCCTCATTTTTGTATACATGAGGGGATCACTCAGAGCCTTCGCTGGCATGACATAAAATATTCATATGCGTTCCTGTTGAATCTTCTCAAAAACGATACGGTTTATCTTCCCCCCTCCCCCTCTCATCCATAAACCCCTAGAATAACCAGAAATTCACCCCAGATTCATACCTAATGATTTTCAAACCATGCAGGTATTTATTATGAAGTTTTTATCCCAATACCATGTGACGCTCGATAGCTTAATTACTAGAGATTGGGCTGTATCTCCCCAAAATGAATCTGACAGACTTAGAGAACAAGCATTAGATAGTATTCATGGTGACAATGAAGACAAAGTACTGACTGCTGTGCAAGTCATGCGTAACCGCTATGAACAGAGCCAAGTAGAAAAACATAAAGAAAAATTGGCAGCAGCCAAAACAGAAGAATTTAGAAATATTTTGTTGGGGCCTTAACCCCAACTTATCTTGGATAAATTCCCAGTGAACTAAAGCCAACTAAATCTGTCCAAACATTTAATACATCAATAATATTAAATAAGGTTGGTAATATGTCAGCACAAGGCCCGAAAAAACCCGCAGAATACTGTTTCGCACAGCAAAAGGACTCCAGCTGTCATGTTATGCCTTTTATAAATTTACAAATTTTAAATAACATGCGAGCTGGTACAGGTGGTGAGCTTAACCTGAGCGAAGGAAAAGACTGGTATACAAAAAGAGAATGGTTTCCGCAAACATTTAAGTGGACTAAAAATTGGCAACAAGCCATGGCCCAACTAAGAACACAAGAAGGCCCTTTCTACGAAATGCAAAAGAGACAAATGGAAAATGGTCTTATTAATGGACACTTCTATACCGCTGATGGAAAAAGAGTTGATGATACTTGGAACCCAATTACTAATTATGCCAACATGATGCTCTACCCTTTTAATTTCACAGATGCCACGACGATGCCTAATGACTTAGCATGGGAACATTATCACGAGGCTTTTAAAACACTACCACTTATATTTGATAACGGAAAAGCTAAATGTTATGACGATTCGATCCATGACTATGTTGAGTTAGAAGAGGTTGGTATAGATGGTGATTGGGATGTGGCCTTGGCCATAATCCCAGGCGTCACAAATTCCGAAACAATGCCTTCTCAAACGTTAGGCAGCAGCAATCAACAGGAAGACGCAGGTGATGCTGCTTTGAATGTCTCAAAAACAATGACAAAGCCGTTTGGATGGGGCACACAGCGTTTAAAAAATCTAAAGGAGAAAGTAACCGGCTTAGGGATAGCTCTTTGGGAGAGTGCGGCCGAGCTTTTTGATAGCGCCTATGAAAAATCCTTTCCAGCCAGCGCTGATAAAGGTTCAAAAAATGACCACGATGCCCAACAATATGACTTGCAGCTCAATAAACCACAACCTACAACAGCCACCCACCGATTCTTTAAGCTGTCCCCCACACAGAAAAAGCTATTAGAACTTCCTGACAAAGCTATTTTGGATTTTTACAACCCATCCACCCTGGGTTTTGATGTTGCTTATAAATATCGATATTTACCTGTTGAGTCACAAACCCAATCTTATTATATGTCTAGTCTTTGTCAATTAATATTATTCGGCATGGGGGTTGACAAAAATAATAACATAATCACTGAAGGGCATGATGATTACGCGGCACATCAAGAGTTCACCCAAGCTATGGCATCAGCTCCCAATAACCCATGGCAACTAGATAGCTTTAAAAAAGAAAACTTTTTAGAGTATCATTTAGCCAATATGATAAAAACCGATCCAAAGCTCAAAAAACAAATGGAAGATAACGTTTCTATATTCTTCCCCACCTGGGAGAAATATAAAGAAATAGACAGTTTGTATGACGAAGCAGGACAGCCATTAACTGGAAAAAGCAAAGAGCTAATGGGAGAAGAACAATACCTGGCATATTGCTATACCCAGTCAGCAAGATTTTTATGGGCAGCTTCAACTTCACGCCAAGCTTTTAATGCTGTGTTAGAACTTGATCCCACTTTGGCAAGGTTATTAAGGCTACCTGGAACACCTGGCCCAAACCAAGTCATGAGAAATGCCGCAACAAAAATCAATGGCCATTCTTTCTTAGACACCTGGAGCAATATCCAACAACAACTGAGAGATGACCCCACGGTTCCAAATGAGTTGGCCTCATTTTCCGGACATGGCATGGTCATGAGCTTTAATAAGGATTTGATGAAAGCACAATCTGATGCTGGCTTAAATAATCCAGGTATAATTAGTACACTTGGATTCTCAGTCATTGACTCCTATTATGGAGAGCAATTAAGTCCAATGTATAGAAGGGAAAATACTGGACAGACAAATGATATTGCTTGTGATATTGCCGCACTAAGCGGCCAGGAACAAGCATCTGCTCACGCAAAGCTTAAATAAAATAAATAAACATTTGTTTTGCTGGCGAAGGCCAGCATGACAGATGCCTTAAGCTTATTCTTGCAACCTAGTTGTGGGCACATCCCATGGCGCTACGCGCTGAAAGTATCCCAGTTTAGATTCCCTCACCAGGTATCGCGGGTATATTACGCAAATCATCTTCTCTCATCATTGGGAAGGGGCGTTAATTCGATCCGCTTGTTAATTAATTATAACAAGACCTAATCAAAGCTGTATCTGCACGGAAAAACAACTAGAACAAACTAGAACAAACTAGAACACCAGTGTGTTAGTATGTTAACATATAAGCTAGATTTAAAAGATGTCTGAGGATAGGTGTGTGGCAAAAGATAGTGAAAAAAACCCGCCAAACAAAAAAAAAGAACTGGCTAAACAAGACATTGAAGTATTGTCTCATAGAATTTTTTCGATTATGCAACAACCAAAAGTCAAAGGAAAATTTATGAGCTCTGAAAGCAGCAATGAGTCACCACGCTCAACTAAAAAACCCAAACTATAAAAAGTATCTCTTTATTTAGCTTTACTGTTTTCATACAAATACATTAACTTGGCATAACGATAAAATGTACCCTCAGCATTAGAAATGGCTAACATGAAACCTTCTCGACCGTCTAAAAACCCACCACGAAAAATATAACCATAAAAGAAATTCCATAAGGCATGGCGTATGGCTTTACCCAACCCACCACGCTGTCCTTTTTGAAAACGTTCTTCTGAAGATAAACTAGAATAATGGTTCATTTTGGTAATCACTTCATCTAAAGTCCTAAAGGATTCATGAATCATCAGACCATCAATTTTTTGCACCTGACCTTGTACGATTAAATTTTCATGCACTGGAACTTCTTTGAAACGAGCTTTATTTTTTTGAAAAAGCCTAATACAGTAATCTCGCTTCCAATTACCATGCTTTAAGAAGCGGCCACAATAACTCGAACGCCTTAAAATTTTGAAAGCAGAAATATCACTCGGATCTTGTTTGAGTATGGTCTTAATGCTGGTTTGCAGCTCAGGAGAAATGCGTTCATCTGCATCAATCGATAAGATCCAGTCATGAGAGGCCTTATCTAATGCCCTATTCTTTTGTATGCCAAAACCGGGCCAATCCGTTTGAACAACCTTATCAGTATACTCTTTCACAATGTCCAGTGTTCCATCGCTGCTACCAGAGTCTAACACCACTATTTCGTCAGCCCATTTCACTGACTCTAAACAAGCTCGAATATTCCGAACTTCATTTTTACAGATTATCGTTACACTTAATTTTTGCATACTTTACCGCCACAAAGACACCTAACTACCTAACTACAATAAAATAAATAGGTGTCACAACATTATTCATGGTGGCTATTTTAAGGATCCATCCACACAGATACAAGAATAACGAATGTTATGCTTGTTTTAAAATTTTCACTATGGACTATAAAACGCCGACTATACCTCGTACATCATCACTTTAGGGGCAAGTTCTTCCAATATAGCCATAAAAAATGGCTCAAAATCTATAGACATATCAAAAGAAAAATCAACATGTTCAAATCTAGACTCACCACCTAATAAGTCAAAATCTTTTGGGAAGAGATCCGCTGTGGTCAAAATTTCGGGCGGCGTATTATCTTCAATAAAACGAGTCACATTGTCACTATGATATTTGTTTGCCAACTCTAAAGGTTTATGACCCGTATAGCTATAGGCACTATCTTCAGAATTATGAAAAGAAAAAATCGGTTTAGAAAAATCAATTCCATCAGAAAATAGCTGTTGTATGGCTTCAATATCATTGGTAAAGATTGCGTGGTCTAATTCCATATCTTGCAGAATATCTTTAAAGTTATCTTGTCTTTTTTCTAATATATCTAAAATATCGGATTTTAATGAATCAATGCTAAAATTTTGATTACCCTCTAAAGTCCATGAGTTACACTGATGTGGAAAATCATCTCCATACCCAAACTCATGCTCATACTCTTCATATGCGCACTCATCATTTATATGATCTTGTTGCCATTGCTCAACATAAGGACGTGCTTCTTCAATCTTCAGTGAAACAAGCGCTTCAATTTCATCAAACGACATATCTACAACCATTTTAATCGATTGATACATATTATCGTAACCAAGCCTATCCAAATCCTGAAAACCGTATCGAATTGTTTCATTCGTGAAACTCTTTAATGTGGCAGAATCCGATGACCACCATCCACCACTGGACAAAGCAAAGCCATGATCAATTTTGGCAAACATAAAAGCATCAGCCTCTTCGACTACCCCCACATTACCTTGATGAGCATCTCCATCATTTAAAAATACAACTGCCGTAATCACATTGGCATAATTACTAATAGGTTTACCATTAATTTCAGTGGCATTAGTGACATCTACTCGAGTCACATCATCATTCTCAATCTTGGCGCCATTTGGAATGCCATAATAAGGGATATTTTCTTTAATGGTAAAGTCGCTAATGGTTTGAAAATTGGGTAAAAATTTAGAGCCCACCATTACTTCATGATTAACTGTGTCATAAATTAAGCTTGTTTTTGGTGCATAATCTCCTAGTAGATGTTGAAACAAAGCACCAGCGACATATTCTTTGACGCCATTTTGTAGCTCACCCCATTGTGGCTCTTTAAGTAACCATTTCTCACCACCAGCATCTTTATACACACCACCCTGAGATACGCCATCTTGCTTGGCTTCATACAAATAAAATGTATCTAAAGATATCAGGGTATGTTTTTTATTGATTGTCGTATTTTCAAGGGTATTTACACTCAATCCAAAAGGATTGGCGTGGTGGGCAAGGGCTTCTTGAAAATTTTTTGCTGGCATAACAGGCATAAGCATCAATCCTAAACTTCAGGGTTAGTCGGGTACCGGACTATATTATAGATCACCACTACCTTTGTCAAGACATAATTAGCTTCTCTGGGTTTATATGGTTTTAATTGGATTGATTTTTATTTGTCAGACAGAAATGTCTGTATCTCGTCTCGGCGCGCGATTGTATCTTTATAGCCTAGCTGTATCAGTTTTTGACAATACTCAGCCTCAAACATTAAATAGCTATACATATCTGATGTTCGGCTACCCTTTCCAAAACCGCCTAATAAATATCTCAGCATGCGAGGAAACAGTTTCACTTGATTAGAGGCAAGTTCCCCCAAGTCTTTAGTGGGCCTTAAAATTAAAGTGTCAATTTTTCGAAATGGAATTTTATTTTGCTCATCCGTAGAAAGCGCACTGATATTATGATTAATGAAGTCCAGCATTTCTAAATCTAGTTCGAAACTATCTAAAAAAATAGAGTTAAATACCATCCCTATAATGTTGCCAAACGAAACCCCCATATTGGGCTGAGTCACTATAGATGGGTAACGCTGAGGATCCTTTTTGAGACTGACGATTAATAATTTATCGGCGCCTAATTCTATCGTACTTCGTAATGGATGATGGTTGCGTAAAGTACCATCCCCATAATGCACATCGTTGATTTCTACTGATGGAAAAAATATAGGGATAGCACTTGAGGCTAGAATATGATCTATTCGAATTTTTTCTTTTTGTGAACGGTAACGAAAACGCTCTCTTTCTTTTAAGATACCATTACTATTAAAGAAAGCAACAGACTCAGAAGTCTCATAATTCAGGGCCGACACCACAATGGAATGATAAACACCATCCTCTATTAGCTGATTAACTCTCTTGAAGTCAATATTATCACTAAGCAATTTACGCAGAGGGTCCGTATTTAATAAAAACTGTCCAGCTTTAGGTGTTCGGTGAAACACAATATCTCTCATAGTTCGCATAACAGTGAGCGCTAAAGATATATTATCTGTTTTAAAAACTTGCCCAGAATCCATTTGTGCCCATATACGAGTCAGCAAGCGTACGCCTTTATTAAAATCGTCTGCATGCGAACCAATAAAAGCGGCATTAATCGCCCCAGTACTCGCACCACTCAAAATATCAAAAGGTAAGTCATGTCCTGGCGATATTTCAGCCAGCGCTTTCAAAACGCCCGCTTGATATGCGCCTCTTGCACCACCTCCAGTCAAAAAAAGTCCTGTTTTTGTCGACATGCCATACCTTAAATCAATACATCATTTATTCGTGTGGATTTTCATCCAAATTATCATTTGGCTTGTTAATTTCGGATGATGCGAGACTGGCTTCTGGGATAATTTCTGATACCGTTTTATCTTCAGGTTTATCTTCAGGTTGATTTAGAACTTCAATTTGCTCTACCACCTGAGATGGCTCATTATTGATCGCCCCTTCCAAAATTTGATCTTGCGCTGGTTCAACCATTTTAGGAGCTGCGTCTGGTGTACGCTCAATTTCTGGAATATCAGTTTTGTCACTCACATCTTCTTCAATTATAACATTAGATTTATTAATGTCATTTTGTTCCACGAGCTCTAAAATCTGATCGACTGAATACTCTTGAGATTCATCTAACTTAGTACCGGTTGCCAACATATATTTTGTAAAAATAGTCCGAAGCGAAACCATAATTTGCTTATTATCTTCAGCCAAATTATTATCCATTGTAGCATTTGCCATAACGACATCTATGTATACTTTAAATAATGTCTCGACCTTATTATCCAGTGACAGCAATTCACAGTTATCTCTGTTTATATAAGTTTCAGCAATTAATGTATATAGTTCTGTTTCTTTATCGCTGAGTGTCTGAGCCACTTCTGATTTTTTAGCCTCATCAAGCTGTAAACCACTCGCTAACAAGCTTTTTAACTCATCAATGCGTGTCGTTCTGTTGTGGGCAACTGTATTTGTCCATTGTTTGATAGATGAAACATCTTTCTGGTTTTTTAAATACAAGATTAAAAATAGTGCTATTGCTATTAACAATAGACAATTAATAGTGGCAATCAAAATTCCCATGGCCATATAGCTAATTGTGATCATTTATTAACACTCTTTTAATATTGTTCAAAGATCGTTTTTTATATATTTTACCCAGTAAAATCAATGATAAAAATAGAACAGAGAAAAACACAGCCGTCATAGCCGCTCCCAATAAGATTGCCCCCGTTCCAGACTCAGTCTCTTCTGAGTCTAATGATCTATCTGTTGATTCAACTTTTAACGTTGGGGCTGTCGCTTGAACACCGTCATGATTAGTTTGTACAGTAGATACATTATCAGTATTTGGGTTTGCCCACAAAAAAGTAAATGGTAATATAAACCCGATTAAAAATATAACACTGATGTTTTTTATCACATTAGACCATTTACAATAACATTGGAGATATTCTCATTTCGACCATTATACAGAATCACTTTAAAAAATCTGAATTGGAAGGTTTGTATTTGGTCAAAAAGTGGAACTTATCTACCCTGCTAGATCAGGGAAAAGCATTGCGCTATAAATACGAAAGATAATGTTTATAGTTCACACAAACAATTTACCTGGACATCAGTCAAATCGGTGATTAACCACCACCTCTTCTATTGCGTTTAGCTAGGGGCACTACTTTTCTTCGCCCATCAGACTGCTTAGATTCTGTTTTCTTTTTTTCCGTCAGTACTGGATCTTGGTTTTCTTTATCTAATACTGAATCTGTAGAGTCATCCCTATTTTTGGGATCTAAGCCTATTTCATCTGATGCGGTATCACCAGGATCCGCTTCTAAAGAAGATGATGATGGATCTGATGGTCCTGATGGCTCTTCTAAAGCATGAGGCTTAGCAGGAACCCAAGTGGATTCGCCTCCTGATAGTTCCGTTGCTCCTGATGGGGTTTCTGGAACACGAGGCTTAGCTGCGACCCAATTTGACTCGCCTGCTGATGGCTCAACATGTGTAGACTCACCTAGGAAAGCATCATATGCCGTGAGGGTTGCTTCACGTTTTTTGTGATTTACGGACTTTTGATCCTGCTTTTCTACTAACTCAGGATCAACCTCCTTCCGCAAAGGCACTTCTTTCTCTTCTGTTTCTCGTGTATGGGCAAATGCGGCTTCCATTTGCTGAATATCTTCATGTGCAATGGATAACCCAGAAATAGAATCAATGTTATCGTAATAAGGTTTCAGTATATTGGTTATATCAATATGCTGTTGCGCACCCAATTGGGTCCCCATTGTCTTGCCGATTTCATTTAAGCAATTTCTCAATTGATGTGCTTCAGACACTAGCTGAAAAGCCTTTCTGTGATCATATTTTTTCTGTAACTCAGATTGTAATTTAGAAATATTATTCAAAGAATCTGAAGCTTCGCCTAATAAGAGCGAAAGATTCATTGGCACAGCACTACTATCAAAATTGAGCTTGTTGAAGTTTTGAACATGTACTATCAGCTCATCCAATGAAAGTAAGTCTTTTTGCACAAATTTAGAAACTTCTTGCTTAAAACTCGAATTATCCAAAATTTTCTTAGCAGCCATATGTTGTAATACATCAGCTCTTTTTAGCCCCGGCTCTAAAGTACCACTTTCTGTTCTAGTGTGCATCACTATGCCTTCTGGGGAGTAAGGCAGTAATTCTTGGAGTACCGACTCATGGTGTTGCTTTAAATCGCGGCGAATATAAACATCTTTTATCATACCCAGCTCAAGACATTGCTGAATATCTTGCAAGGCATCAATCTTTGATTCTAGGATATTTTCTGGTAAATGAAAGGTACTTTGTATCTGCAGTAAATCACCCAGCAATCGATTGGTTTTGTTATTTAAGGCAACAACATCTGAACCGTCACTGGCACTGATTTGTGCGATTAAATTTGAAAGTTTTGTTTCACTTCCAAGCTCACGTAATTTTTGCAAAATAGCTATTTTCTTTTCATCGCCCTCACACTGTTTTGAAATTTCACTAAGCGCTCTATCTGAAAGATTCATTCGCCAAAACTCATCATCATGTAAACTGGCTTCTTCTTGAGCATACCGAAAAGCATTTTCCCGCATGTCTTCTCTAAACTCAGCCCGTATCATCTCATTATTTTCTTTTTCTTGCGTATATCCTTCGCTATCTCCCCCAACAGAGTAACTATCAAAACTGCGCACATCTCTAGGCTTAGAGATCGTATCGCTTAGACCTGTTTTATCAGTAAAATCTTTTTTAATTTCAAATAAATCCCCAATAGGATCTCCCTGTTGTTCTACAATCCCTGAGATATCGAGCTTTTGCAAATCATGGTAAATATAATTATGTCTTTTTTTGTTAAAGACTTCAGAGGGTTTTCTAAATTCTTTTAAAATATCTAAAATCCCATCACGTTCACGCATCATTTCAAAACGTCTATCTTGAATCGCTTCACCTTGTTTCTGATTTCTTTCTAGATATCTCTGTATCTTTGCTTTATCTTCTATTAGTTTTTCTTGCGGACTTTGTTCATAGTCTTCGATCTTTAACGTAGCTGCCTTGTCTCTAAGCTCTCGTTCTAGCAACTCAAGTTCAAATGCTTGTTTTACTAACTCTATCATGTTTTCTTCTGTAATCTCATTACCTGAACCAAACTCAACTTCACCTTCACTCATTTTCGCTTTGATCAATCCTTCAATAGCCCCTGGTCTTTTCATTCCCGCTCTTATCTGTTCCGTTGATATCTTTTTTGTTTCGACCAACGTTTTCATCAAATCATTTGCAGATCCGACGGCAAGATTATGATTAGCCATACTCACATTTTCAGACTCAACCGACTCTATTATAGTATTTAATAACGCCTCTCTTTTTTTAATAAAAGGTAATATGTTTTGTTCATACTGCTCTTGTAAAGCTTCTATATCAGCCTCTCGTTCTTTTATCAGTCGTCTTTGTCCTAATAAAACGGATCGCTGACTTCTGTTTTGAATAGTCTCCATGCCCAAGCTATGAATCCCCCGCCTTAGAACTTTTTCTTGCCCAATGAAATAGACACAAAGCTTGAGCATAGATTGATCACGACCTTCTTCTAATGAGTTTTTCTTTAGTTTCTGCAAATTTTTAGACTCAGTCTTTCCTAACCTGTCAATTTCACGATTCAAGTATGAGTATGCATTCAATTGCATGTCTTCACTGAAGCCATAAATTTTTCGATTTTGTTTGAGTTGGGTATACTCCATTTCAAAATCTAACTCTTTTTTAAGCTTCTTATTCTTACTCGCGACAGCTCTAAAAACTTTTACACCCAATGGGCCGCCGGCCGCAGCCCCCATAATGGCGCCAGCAATAATACCTGTTACCCCACCAATTGCAGTACCCACGATTGGTACAACAGAACCCGCTGCTGCCAAAGCGCCCCCCATGATGACAGCACCTGCAATAGCACCAGAAATAGCACCAAATATCCGCCCCATAGAATTTAACCTTCGGGTACCCGCTGATATATTTCTAGTGGCATCGGTAATTTCAGAAATTGTTACTTTTAGTTGCCCGTAGGCTTTAGCAATAGGCCCCAATACTTTGCCAAGGACCGGAATTTTATCAGCCACTGCCTCTATATTTTCAGATGCAATCTCTACTAATTGCTTTCTAACCGTTTTATTTGGCTCATCTCCTTTATCAAGCCCTTGCCAAGCTGTATTTTCTTGTTGTAGGCTATTTTTAATCATGATCGCGTTAAGACTGTACGCGCTCATTTTTTGTTCATACCGATCCCGTACTTCTTGTAATTCTTTCTTACGCTGCTCTAAATTTCGTCTTTCTTTTTCGCCAGCTTTAGATATGGCATCATCAAATTTAAGTTCTTGTGCTGTAAACTCAGCCAGCATATCATCTAAACTAAAAGCGGAAATTGATTTACCTTCTATAAAGGGTGCCGCAATCTCCTCAATATCTCTCTTTAGATTTTGTTGTTGCAAAATTTCCCAACGAACATCTTTACCTGGAAAATATTCAATCGCCTCTTCCTGATCTTCACGCCATCGTCCACGAGCCCCAAATCTTTCTCTTTCAATTCTGTGCTGTCTTCTCTGCCTACGTTTGGATTTTGCAGTATACAACTCTTTAAGACTTTGTTCTTTTCTAACGACTGCCTTTTTGGCTGCCTTTTCACGCCTTTTAATTTCTGCTTTTGCTTCTTTTTCCGATAGAGTCTCTCCCCTAACTCTTACCTCATTTTCTTTTTCTTTTTTACCCAACCATTTCTCCATAAAACCAGCAACCGGCTTTACGACAGCTTTACCCTGCTTGGCAACATCAGAGTTATCTGCCGCTTCTTTTTTTGAAACTAAATTTGACCACCAACCCATAGCCATTTCTCCTGCGAATTTAGGCTCTTATATAGTGGTTGGACTGAACAAGGATGAGAAAGTTCAATCTATTAAAGGTAATTTGGTGTGGGTACACTGTAATTTTAGAAATTAGGCAATACGACGAGTTTCTATACATTTGAGTTACAAAGCGAGGCAAAATAAAAAACGTATGTGATGAGCGGAGCGAATCAGTCCCTCTCCCAATGCTGGGAGAGAGGCTGGCCGCAGGCTTGGTGAGGGTTAAGTTGAAACTGTCAGTAACCCTCATCGGGTTTTCTGCGCTTTCGCTTAGCTGTACGACCGGTCACATAGGTAACACTATAGACCGGTCACATGGGTAACACTTTTAGTCGTAGAACTTATCATATCTGATAAGTTTCCCTCTTCTTTCATCAATAATGCCAAGTCCAAGCCGAGAGAAGGCAATATCCCATATACCATCCTCTATTTGCAATATTCCAACGGGCTCACCGTACAGTAATTCTGAAATAAATATGAGCTTTCCATTCAATTTAACTTGCCCATTACTTCGAACCTTTCTAATTAACCTTTCTTCTGGATATACAACTTCCGGCATCTTGCTAGGGTATTCTTTATCGGAGCCATTATATACATTACATGGTTTATTATTGCCAAGAGCTTCATGCGGTCTGATATAGTTGAACTCATCTATAAATTTTTTAAAAGCTTTATTTTGACGACCAAGATTTCCTTGGGCAGGTAAGGCTGTAGCTTTCTTTAATGTTCTATGCATTCTTTCATGCCTTCCATTTTGTTCAGGATGACCTAAATCTATTCTTTCTGGATAGATGTTCAACTTAAGCCACCACATTGATAACTGAGAAATTCCACCTACACTTGTAGATGCAAAAGGCGTCCCATTATCAGTTCTAATTGCCTTTGGTAAACCATATGTTTTAAAAGCATTTATCATGCTTTTTTGTACATTTTTTAATGTTGGATTTAAGTAGCCATCACAAGCAATAATAAACCTACTATGGTTGTCTGTTATCGTTAAGGGATAACAATACTTTTTATCACCTGTTCTAAATTGTCCCTTAAAGTCTGCGCTCCATACATCATTAGAGGTATTACAGTCGCTAAATGGGGTTGTTTGCGGTGAAACAGACCTTCGTATTTTTCTTGGCTCGACCATCCCATGCTTTTTAAGGATGTCTCCAATAGTGCTGGCTGCCGGCCACCTTTCTAGAGAGTACTCACTTTCTAACCATGCTTTTAACTTCTTAGGACCCCAATCCTTAAACTTACGCTTTGCTTTTATAATCCGCTTTAACTGATTGCTCGGTGTCTGGTGTGACTGTGTTTTACGAGCTCTTGAGTGCTCGTAAAGACCCTGAGGGCCTTCTTCTTCATAACGTTCTAGCCACTTGTAACCCGTTTTTCTACTTATACCAAAGCGTTGGCATATTTTACTCATCGAGCTCTTATTTTCTCGTACCGCTGCAATAAACTTTATTCTCTCATCCATAGGACAGATATCTCTCCAACTCATAGGCAAGTCCTCCTTGCCTGGATTGTATACCCGTTACCTATGTGCCCGGTTTAATCTGTAACCCATGTGCCCGGTTTGTACCTACGGCCGCCCTCTCCCAGAATTGGGAGAGGGAACTGATTCGCTATGCTCATCTAAAAAACCGGACGTGGCTGCGCTAGGAAAACACTACGTAGATATTTTTCAGGTTCCCCAAAACGTCTGCTTTAAATATCTAAAAAAGTGCTTTCGATATAAGCTCTGAGTATAACCAAAGTGCCATGATAATAGTGCGAAGCATCTAATTTGATTAATTGCATGGCATTGTGAGATTGGGCTTGTTGGCGTTGAAACCAATCATAAACTTGTTCTGGAGGTACGACTTCATCTTGGGTGCCTTGAATCACAACCCAAGGACAAGCCACATTCGCTACTTGCTCATAAGGCTGGTGATGCACAGCGGGCGCAATAGTGAATAATTGCTGGCACGGGTGTAAAATGGCACCTTTCGCGGCGATGAAGGAGCCAAAAGAGAAACCGGCCAGCCATAGCTTATGGTTAGGCATGACAGATTGTGCCCAGCGAATCACGGCATTTAAATCCTCGACTTCTCCAATCGAGTCTCCAAACTCACCTTCACTTTCCCCCACACCCCTATAGTTGAAACGTATGGTATTTAAGTTTTTATTGTTAAAAGCACGAGCGGCAGTATGAACAACTTTATTATGCATACTGCCTTGGTATAAAGGATGAGGATGGCAAATAATACCTAAACCTTTGGGGTTCTCGACAGACTTTGCAACACACTCCAATATGCCTACATCCCCATCGATACTAAAGGGCTTTTCGTCTTGTGGAAATTCTGTTGGGTTTAGGTTCATATAATAATCACATTATGATTGTGCAGGAATACGTTTAATATCAGCACCTAGTTGTGCCAGTTTTTCTTCTATACACTCATAACCTCGGTCGATATGATAAATTCTGTCTACCAAAGTTTGTCCCTCTGCCACTAAACCTGCTAGAACTAAACTAGCGGAGGCTCTTAAGTCTGTCGCCATTACGGGTGCGCCTTTTAAATCACGAATACCAGTGGCTCTGGCACAGTTACCATTAATTTTGATATTGGCCCCCATTCTTCTCAGCTCTTGGGCATGCATGAAGCGATTTTCAAATACAGTTTCTGTTACGTCTGCTTTGCCTTCAGCGATGGTATTCATAGCCAAAAATTGCGCTTGCATGTCGGTAGGAAATCCTGGGTAAGGTTCTGTTATAATACTCACTGCTTTAGGTCTCTTACCCTGCATATCTAGGGTAATCCAATCATCACCATATGTGATATACGCACCTGTTTCACTCAGCTTTTCAAGTACAGAGGTTAAAATTTCAGGCGAGGTGTTTTTAGCGGTGACTTTACCTTGCGTCATGGCTCCAGCCACCAAATATGTGCCTGTTTCAACTCTATCTGGCAGAACATTATATTCTCCGCCCTTCAGAGCATCGACACCTTCTATGGTAATGGTGCTAGTACCATACCCAGATATTTGCGCCCCTAGCGTGTTTAAAAATTTGGCTAAGTCAGATACTTCAGGCTCACGAGCGGCATTTTTTAGGATTGTGGTGCCTTTTGCCAGAACAGCGGCCATCATAAGATTTTCTGTTCCGGTTACAGAGACGACGTCAAATGTGATTTCCGCACCTTTTAACCGCCCTTTAACGCTGGCTTCTATATACCCACCTTCTACCGTAATATCTGCGCCCATTTTTCTCAGGCCTAATACATGGAAGTCAACGGGACGAGAGCCAATAGCACAACCTCCGGGCAAGGATACCCGTGCTTTCCCATATTTGGTAAGCAATGGGCCCAATACTAAAATAGAAGCACGCATGGTGCGAACTAAATCATACGGCGCACAAAATTGGTTTACCTGACTTGCATTTACCTCAATATCCAAATCATCTAGCACGGTCAAGTTCGCGCCCATTTGCCCAAGAAGCGCCATTGTGGTCGTTACATCGTTCAAGTGTGGGATATTGCGGACACTTACAGATTGGTCTGTTAACAAACATGCCATCAATATAGGCAAAACACTGTTCTTAGCGCCCGAAATTTTGACCTCACCAAATAGAGGGTTACCACCACGAATTAAATGCTTGTCCATTTGCATTTAGATAACCTTCCCTATGTTTAAAGTTAAGTCTTGAATTTGAAAACGCAAAGTGCTTTCCTTATTTAATTTAAGTAGTTATATTTATCAGGCTAAATTTTCCTAGAATTATAACTTAGTATGTATTTTAATTACAAAAACATTGTAATTATAACACAAACCTCTGAAAAAGCTGAATGTGTTCATAAGGATAAGAGAGAGTAATCAAGCAAACTATTAATTTTTAATAACTTGCTTTAAAGATCAGGTTTCACTTAAGTCAACTTCATGTTGAGTTGATTTAACACTGCTAGGTTAACTTTATACGTTTCGAAATCAAATCTATTGGGCGCATTCGCCACTAATTCAAATGCCAAAGGATATTCTTTGACGAGTTTTTTTAATATGCCAGATGCTGGGCCATCTACAATAGCGTCACTTACCACAAAAACATAATCTGGTCGGCAGAATAATAAATCTTCTATGAGTGCTGCTTTTGTATAGTGTGGATATTTTAAATAGTCAGGAGAATATAAACGATTGCTAGCATAAAATAATCCATAGATGTACCGACTTGGTACCCATAGTTTTACCTCTGGCTTTTCATAAATATGGGCGTAAATCCAATCTGAATCTTGACCGAAATAACGTGACAAGCTTAAGCGGCCCCCATCATAAAAACTAAGCCCTTTTTGTTCTATAAAAGCTATTTTGCACCATAACAGTGCGCTTAATGTAATACTGACTGTCATAAGGCTGTAAGACAATATTTTTTGATATCGAATAAGCCCATTCGCCCCTATAGTCAATAAAGGCTTAATACGCTTTAGATATTTTGACAACACTGAAAACTGAGTTGCAACTACTATGAACCAAGCCAAAGCAATAAGGTGCTGCCCAGGCCTTAATTGATACGCAGCTAACATAAACCATAACAACAAACTGGGAACAAAAAATAACCACCACACTTTTGAAAAATAAGCATTCTGACGACTGCTCAAATATGCGCAAACAAATAGAGTAAGCAACATAGGCTTATGCAGCAAATAAGTTTGAGTCGCATGCCAAAGTTGTTCCGCTAAACCTCTACCTTCAAACGATAAAACCATAGCACCTTGGTTTTGATGAAACGTGGAACCTTCGGCTAAAAACCACCAAACGACTGCAAAATATAAAATTAATAAATTTGCAATAACACTCATCCGAAAAGTATGAGAGGCTGATTTATATTGCCACAATGCATTTAAGGTTATGAATGACAGAGCTACCACCCAGACCAAAGCGGGTTGCTTAGCCCAGAAAGCACAAATGGCCAGTATCACGCTTAATGACAAATAAAATAGTGCTGCATTGGTATTTTTCTGATGGTTCTGGTTACCGCCCCGCTGGCAAACTCGCATCCACCGAGCAAAATACCACAAAGCCCATATGGATGAAACCAAACCACAACTCATGAGAGGATCAGCATAGCCATCATCAAAAAATAAACTGAGATTACAAGCGAACAAAACAAAAACTAAGCCTAATATATAACCTAGCAAAAGGCGTGTATTTTTTAAGTTAATGACATTAGAGATCGTAAGCAACAAGCTTAATGAAAATAAAATTAACAGCCCTTTGACAGGCAATTGAAGTTGTATATTGCCTAGTAACTGGTAGCAGTAACTAAGTAGCTTGGGGAGTAATTGCGGATATGCAGCGCCAGTATGAGAAAAATCAATCGGTAATGTTAAAAAATGCTGGATAGCCCAAAAATTCCAGCTGTAAATTTCGTCGCCTCTATCAAAACTATGTGTCGACAATTTAATAAAAAACGGCAGCAATAATAAAATATGAAACAAATAGGTTTTTATAGCGGGCAATGACCATTGATTAGGATATTTTAGAATCGCCATTCTCATTCTAAAACCTGCGACCCCCGCAAGTAGTAAGGAAACCCCTATAACTATATTAGTTTGATATAGATGTAGATATTGCAAGTATGTGACAAGCACAAAAATACAGCCTGCGCTTACAATAGGAAGTAAAGCCGCAAATTTTGGTTGTAAAATCCAACGAGGAAATATTGCTAGGGCAGGCAGCAAATAGACAAAAACAAGCAGTAATAAAGTATAAATTACAAACATGAAACTTATTCTAAAGTAATGAGCCCATCAATCCCACTCACGCGACCCAAGTCAATCATTTTTTGAGGAACTTGGGAAAAAATAATCTGAGAACGCTTTAACTTTGCTTCTCTTAATACCGCAACCAAAAAAGCCAGACTTGCGCTATCACAAGTGCCGGCTTTTTGTAAGTTGACTGTTATTTTATCATCATAAACAATTAAAGGTTTTATCTGCTCCAATAATTGTTCTACTGTTGCTCTCGTCAAGTCTGCATCTACAATTATTTTTTTATTATCCTGATAAACCTTATTATTTCTCATAGTTATCTTGTAATTTCTTTTTTATTGTATTCTTGCAGTTTCGCTGACACTTTATCCATATCAGTTCTCTCGAGTTCTTGTGAAAATTGTGACTTAAATCCTTTTAATAAGCTAACACCTTCTATACTGATATCATATACTTTCCAACGATCTGGTTTAGCAACCAATCTGTAGGTCAGCTTTAAAGACTCTTTGCCCGGCTCTCGAATTAAGCTAGAAACTAAAACCCTTTTTTTACCATCTAAACTACCTCGTAATGGTAAATATTCTACTTTTTGGTTTTTATATTCAAGTAATGTTGCCCCATATGTACGGATCAACAAATCTCGAAACTCACTTGTAAATCGTGCACGCTGCGAAGGGCTTGCTTTACGCCAAGCATTTCGACCTGCCACCCATTTCGCCATTGAAGCAGAATCCATATAAGGCACCAAAATCTTATCAATGATTTCAACCACTCGATTTGGGTCTTTTTTTAAGATCTGGTCATTTTTTTTAAGAGCACTAATCATATCCGTAGTAATGCGTTCCAACATAACCTCAGGCCTTTCAATTGAGGCTAGACATGTTTGCCAACAAAACGTAAAGAAAAAGAAAATAATCCCGATTCTTTTTATTAACATACTAAATCTCCGTTTACTTGAGTTTATTTTCTACTATATCTTACCACGGCAACACCACTGGTAAACCTTTCTAGCATGAGCGTTATACTACTCATCGTCACTCTGCTCATCTAAGTTTAAACCACTGGCCTTAGAAGAGAAGAATTTACTGATCAAATCTTCAAGTACTAGTGCCTGATTAGTATTACCTACTTCAATCACGGAGTCATTTGCTAAAACCGCATCATCCATTCCGGGTGTAATACCTAAATAGTTATCCCCCAACAAACCTGCCGTCATAATGCTGGCTTGAGAGTCTTCTGGGATATTATTAAATTTTTTCTCAATCATCATGTGTACTTTAGCGTAAAAAGTTTCTTTATCGAACTCAATACTTAATACTCTGCCTATTGCGACACCGGCCATTGAAACTTTGGCTCGTGGCTTTAATCCGCCGACATTAGTGAACTCAGCCGTGACTTTATAGCCGTCATTAGACTCATAAATATCACTTAAGCCACTTACTTTTACCGCTAACATTAATAACGCTAAAATACCAAGTAAAACGAATATACCAACGGCAATTTCAACCGTTCTCTTATGCATTAGCGCAACCCTCCAAACATGACTGCGGTTAAAAAGAAATCCAAAGCTAATATGGCTAAAGAAGAATAAACAACTGTTTTCGTTGTCGCTCGACCTATGCCCTCTGAGGTAGGCATACATTCAAAACCTTGGTAAACAGCAATCCAAGTGATCACACTTCCAAAAACAACACTTTTAATGATGCCGTTTAAAACATCTTCATAAAAATCTACGGCTGCTCTCATATTTGCCCAGAATGCACCATAGTCTACCCCTAACCATTCCACACCGACAACGTAACCACCATAGATTGCAACCGCGGTGAAAATTAATGTTAATAATGGCATAGAGATTTGCCCGGCCCAAAAACGCGGGGCAATAATACGCCGCATGGGGTCTACGGCCAACATTTCCATGCTAGATAGCTGCTCTGTGGCCTTCATTAAACCTATTTCTGCAGTTAAAGCCGAACCGGCTCGCCCAGCAAATAATAAGCCCCCGACAACCGGGCCTAACTCACGAACCAAGCTTAAAGACACAAGCTGGCCTAAAGCTTGCTCTGCACCAAATTTAACCAGAATGGTATAGCCTTGCAGGCTCAATACCATACCAATAAATAAGCCAGAAACACAGATAATAAGTAACGACATAACCCCAACAGAGTAAAGTTGTGGGATCAATAATTTAAAACTTTTTAGACTTTGAGGGCGACCAAAAATAATACGAAGCAAGAAAATAGCAGTATTACCAGTATTTTGACAAACTTCGAACGAGGATCGACCTAATTTCTGCAATTGCCGTAACAAAATTATTCCCCTAGCAGATCATATTCATAGTCTTGAGCTGGATAATGAAAGGGTACCGGCCCATCCGGCAATCCTTGCATAAATTGCTGAACCCAACTTGAATCATCTTTAATGAGTTTTTCAGGTGTATTATGTCCTATGATGCGGCCATCCGCCATAACATATGTATAATCTGCGATGGTATTCGTTTCATGCACATCATGAGAGACAATAACTGATGTTAGATTTAATGCATCATTCAGGAGACGAATTAACTGTACAAGTACACCCATAGAGATAGGATCTTGTCCCGCAAACGGCTCATCATATAAAATTAGCGATGGGTCTAAGGCTATTGAACGCGCTAAAGCCGCTCTTCTTTGCATACCACCTGATAATTCACTAGGCATGAGCTCTCTCGCACCTCGTAAACCCACAGCCTCTAATTTCATCAACACGATATCACGAATAACGCTTTCTGGTAACTTAGTATGCTCTCTGAATGCAAATGCGACATTCTCAAAAACACTCAAATCAGAAAATAAAGCACCACTTTGAAAAAGCATGCCCATTTTTTTACGTACTTCAAATAATTTATCTCGACTCAAGTCAGGAATGTTAATTCCATTAAATAAAATCTGGCCCTTGTCGGGTTTTATTTGGCCTGCAATAAGCTTTAGCAGTGTCGTTTTACCGGTACCACTTGGGCCCATGATGGCCGTGACTTTGCCTCGAGGCACATCAATATCGATATTATCAAAAATGGCTCTATTGCCACGATAAAAAGTTAGGCCTCGGATTTCAACTACGTTGTTAGGATCTTCAGTCATAATTTATCATTGTTAGTTTTCATTCCACTAGGATAATCCATCTCAAATGAAAATGTTACCATTAACCTAAATATTTAATTTATTTACTTTTGCTATAATACCAGCATATATTTGGTGAGATCTAAATTTTTAACCACAAACTAATGGTTTTTACCTAAAATATTAGTATATTTCAAGGATTTTACATGGAATGGTTTAAAGTCATTTTAGGGTTAATTTTATTAATTTGGAGCGCTGACAAGCTTGTTGAGTATGCTGCAAAGCTTGCTTTCAGACTAAATGTCTCGCCCCTAGTAATAGGATTAACTATTATAGGCTTTGGTACCTCCGCCCCAGAAATTTTTGTCGCAATTATCTCTAGCCTAAAAAATAATGAAGGCATAGCCTTGGGTAATGCTTTAGGATCTAACATTGCAAATATTGGCTTAGTCATCGGCATGACAGCTATTTTACAACCCATCGTAAAATCAACCCAAACAGTTAGAGACGAATTAATTGCATTGCTAATCATTAGTTTTAGTATTTTTGCCCTACTACTCTTTTTTGATTTTACCTTATGGGTTGGCATTGTACTAATATTAACACTCACTGTTTTTCTTTTATGGTTAATTAAAACAAGTAAAGAACACCATGACCCTTCTGACATCTCTGGGCTTGATAAAAATCATAGCTCACTTGCCAAGATGTTAACGGGACTATTTATTAGTTTGCTTATTCTAGGAGCCGGTTCAAATCTGTTGGTCAGTGGCGCAGCACAAATAGCGCTTAGTTTGGGGGTTAGAGAAACCTTTATTGGTTTAACGGTGGTTGCTGTTGGTACTAGCCTACCTGAGTTATCTGTGTCAATAATTGGCATTATCAAGAAGCAACATGGTATCGCTCTTGGAAATATTATTGGCTCCAATGTTTTTAATCTAACCGCTGTTTTAGCGCCCATTGCATTTATTAGCCCCGGTACAAAAATAAGTTTGTTAGTCAAATATCAAGATTTTCCGGTGATGCTTTTACTTACTGCTTTGTTTTCTTTACCTTTTCTAGTGCCAAGTCGGAAAAAATTTGCAATTAATCGAGTAAGCGGCATTTTTTTACTAGCAATTTACATTTGTTATCTAACTCTATTGATTCATCAAGCTAAAACTATGATATAATTTCGCACATTAATAAAACTAACAAACAAACTAAAATTAGGCATTATGGAAGTCATCAGCAAAAACTTAATCAAACTTGGTCAAGCCGTTGTATCAATTGAGGCCGAGGCTGTCCAAGCTTTGTTGCCCCGAATCGATCATCATTTTGTCTGTGCCTGCGAGATTTTGTTAAAAACTAAAGGCAGAATCATCGTCACCGGCATGGGTAAATCAGGCCATATTGCCAGTAAAATTGCAGCCACATTTGCTAGCACAGGTAGTCCGGCTTTTTTCGTTCACCCAGGTGAAGCCAGCCATGGTGACATGGGTATGATTACCCGAGAAGATACGGTAATAGCCATATCTAATTCCGGCGAAGCAAATGAGCTGGTGACAATTTTACCACTCATCAAACGATTGGGCACACCATTAATCTCTTTTACCGGTAATCCAAAATCAACCTTAGCCACAAGTGCCAATGTCAATCTTGATGTCAGCGTTGAAAAAGAGGCCTGTATTCTTGGTTTAGCCCCAACATCTAGCACAACCGCGACGTTGGTCATGGGAGATGCACTCGCTGTAGCGCTCTTAGATACTAAAGGCTTTAGTGCTGAAGATTTTGCACTGTCTCACCCAGGTGGTAGTTTAGGGCGTAGGCTGTTGCTGAAAATTGATGACATTATGCATACAGGTCAACTTATTCCTCGTGTTAACCAAACTGCCACAATCAAAGAGGCTCTTTTTGAAATGACGCGCTGTAGCCTAGGCATCACAGCCATTGTTAACGATCAAAATCAACAAGTCGGCTTATTCACAGATGGTGACCTAAGACGCGCACTTGATCTAAACATCAATGTGCATACAACACCTATCACCGAAGTGATGACACAACAAGGCACCGTCATCCAGCAAGGGCTACTCGCTGCTGAAGCGCTAAGAATTATGGAAAATAATAAAATTAACGCACTCTTGGTTGTTGATCAGAAACGTAAACTCATTGGCGCTTTAAATATGCATGATTTATTAAAAGCTGGCGTTATATAAGTCGATCATGAATAAAGTTATCTATAGTCTAGTTTTTTTAATTGTTTCGGGACTACTGATCACCGCGCTGATCTTATATTACCAGCCATCTACTTACGAAACTGAAAAACCAACAGATAACCAACCCGCTATTTATGAATCTATGAGCGGTGTCACAGCATGGCAATATAATAACCAAGGCAAAAAAACACAATCCCTTAAAATGTCTTCTTGGAAACAATTTGTCAAAGATCCTGTTGTGTATATGACATCACCCACGTTGAAAGTCGAAAATGATGATGGTAGTCTCTGGGAAATTGAGTCTCAATTTGGTCAGGGAACGCCCACAAGCTCTGGATCAAAATCTGCTAAATTTGACAAAGTCATGTTGCTTGAAAACGTACAGGTTTTACAAACCCAGACAGATGCAACCACTCTACACTTAAAAACAGAAGAATTGACATACCAACCTGAAAAACAATGGGTATCTTCTAAAGTGCCTGTAACCGTTACTCGTAATAATATGCATTTACAAGCAAATAGCTTATTTGCTGAACTCGATAAGAAAATGATTCAGTTTTCTGGACAGGTGAATTCGATCTATGAAAAAGAAAATAACTAAACTTATATTATCCACAATATTAACGACTGTGATTGTATCGCTTACAATCCCGAGCTCAAGCGTAGCCAGTGCAGGCACCAAAAAACAATCTCCCAAAGCCATTTCACAAGACCAGCCGATTCAAATTGAATCAGACCGAGTTACCTTTTTGCAGGACAGCGGGCAAATTATTTACCAAGGTCATGTCATCGTCCATACAGGCGATAAAACCTTATTTGCCGAGGAGGTCACCGTCAATAGAAATGCTCAGCAAAAAATTACTTCTATTTTAGCCACGGGACAACCCGCAAAGTTCTCTGCGCCCATGCAAAATAGTACTGAATTATTGCATGCTCATGCTCAAAATATTGACTACGATCCCAGCTTATCTCTATTAATTCTGACAGGAAAAGCGAGGCTAAAACATCAACAAGATACCTTTGAAGGTCCTGTTTTACGCTATACCCTAAACGAACATAAAATTGAAGCTGTCACCGCAAACAACCAACGTCCCAAAATGGTAATTATGCCTAAAAATGGTGGCTCATGAGCAATACGCTAAAAGCAACAAATTTATCGCGACACTTTAAAAATAGGCATGTTGTCAAAAGTGTCTCTTTTGAACTCAAAAGTGGTGAGGTCGTTGGGTTGCTCGGCCCTAACGGTGCGGGTAAAACAACCTGTTTTTATATGGTGGTTGGGCTGACGACTTGTGACCAAGGAGAAGTCACACTGAATGACAAAGTGGTTACAACTTTACCCATGCATCAACGTGCACGATTGGGCATTGGCTACTTACCTCAAGAAGCTTCTGTATTCAGAAAGCTATCTGTAGAAAATAATATCTTAGCCATATTAGAGACCCGTAAAGACATCAATAAGTCAGAACAAAATGAACGCTTAGAATCTTTATTAAACGAATTTAATTTACAGCATGTGCGAAAAAATTTAGGCATTAGTTTATCAGGTGGCGAGAGAAGGCGTGTAGAAATTGCTCGCGCACTCGCCCTCACACCTAAATTTATTCTTCTAGATGAACCGTTTGCTGGTGTTGATCCCATTTCCATACAAGAAATAAAACAACAAATTCGTTATCTTGCCCAAAAAGGCATTGGCATATTGATTACTGATCATAATGTTCGTGATACTTTAGCCATTTGTGATCATGCGACGATAATAAGTGAGGGTTCTGTCATAGCTACTGGTCATGCAGATAGTATTCTTTCTAACAAAACTGTTCGAAAAGTCTATTTAGGAGATGAGTTCACCTTATAAACGAAATAAAGGGTTCGCATCACACTCGTCTTCGCTTATATTATAATAATAAGTAGAAAGATAAATATGAGAGCAAAAAGTGAAACCAACTTTGCAAATCGGCATCGGTCAACAACTGACGATGACACCGCAGTTACAACAAGCCATACGCTTACTACAACTCTCTTCTCTTGATTTACAGCAAGAGATTCAGTCTGCTTTAGAAAAAAATCCTTTATTAGAGCTCACCGAAGCTGAAGACTATGATTCTGATCGGTCAGAAAGCCAACATGACACAGACTTACCTTTGACTTCAGCATCACCGAATGAAAAAAAACAAGACCAAGAATCTAACTCTGATGAACCCAACAGCTGGGAAGCTCAAGCAAACTTTCAAAATAAAAGTAATAACTACCAAAAAACGGGCAATGAAATTGAACGTATAGCCAGTAGTGAAAACAGCTTGCAAGATCACCTTATCTGGCAAATGCAACTTACCCCCTTTACGGATGCCGATAGACTAATAGCCACAGTACTAATTGATTCAATCAACGATGATGGTTATTTAGAAAACTCTATTGAGAGTATACACAGTACCTTAGCGCAAGATTGCGAGCTAGAAATAGATCCGGAAGAAGTTGCCGCAGTGCTACAACGTATACAGCAGTTTGATCCTATCAGTGTAGGTGCCAGAAATTTAAGTGAGTGCTTAAATATACAGTTACGTCATCTTCCGCCCGAAACACCGTGGCGAGATAAGGCGGCTATTCTAGTAACATCACATCTCAAATTACTCGCCCAAAGAGATTACCCTGCGTTAAAGCGAAAATTAGGTGTCAGCTTGGATGATTTAAAGCAAATTATTCTTTGCATTAGAACACTTAACCCTAAACCAGGCAGATCTATTGGAAATAGCAATTCTGAATATATTACACCCGATGTTTATGTGTTTAAAAAAAATAAAAAATGGGTAGTAGAGTTGAATTCTGAGTGTACACCCCATATTAATATAAATACACAGTATGCTTCTTTAATTAAAAGAGCCGATACTAGCCGAGATAATCAATTTCTAAAAGGGCAATTACAAGAAGCAAAATGGTTTTTAAAGAGTATTGAAAATCGACATGAGACTTTACTCAAAGTGGCGAAATGCATTGTCGATGAACAAGATGATTTTTTTGAGTTGGGTGAAACGGCAATGAAACCATTAATATTACATCAAGTAGCAGAAAAAGTTGAAATGCATGAATCAACCATCTCCAGAGTAACAACACAAAAGTTCATTCATACGCCAAGAGGCACATTTGAACTAAAATATTTTTTCTCAAGCCATGTTAACACTGAGTCTGGTGGTGAATGCTCAGCAACCGCCATTCGTGCCCACATCAAAAAGTTAGTTGCCGAAGAAAATTTAAAAAAACCCCTAAGTGATTTAAAATTATCGGCATTACTGGCAGAAAAAGGCATTACTGTCGCCAGACGCACCATCGCGAAATATCGCGAAGCAATGTCTATCCCCCCTTCAAACGAACGAAAAAGATTATTCTAAAAAATATAAGGAAACTTTATGCAAGTCAATATTACAGGCCATCACGTTGAAATTACCCCTGCGTTAAAAAGCTATGTACAAGACAAACTTAAAAGAGTAGAAAACCGTTTTGCAAATATTACCAATGTTCATGTGACTTTAACGGTAGAGACTAAAATTTTACAACGCGCGGATGCGACCATCCATTTGGCCAAAGGAGAAATACATGCAACGGAAAAACATGAAGATATGTATGCGGCGATTGATGGCCTTATAGACAAATTAGACCGACAAGTTATAAAACACAAAGAAAAACTACAAAATCACAATGATGATAGACCAGTATAAAAGCAGAGATTAATTTTATTATGCCAGCTTAGGCTGGCATAATGAGCTTTTGAATAATTCAGTATCAAGGGACTTACATGTCAACCCAATCAACCTTCGTCGGGCCAGCCATTAGCGATTATTTATCTTTAGAGCGAACCATTTATATGGCCTCTGCCTCGAGTAAAAAAAAGGTCATTGAGTTTCTCGCCAAAACAATTGCAATTACCATTCCACAAATGACAGAAAGTGTTTTATTTGATAGCTTTTTTCAACGGGAACGCCTGGGAAGCACCGCTATTGGCAAAGGTTTTGCTCTTCCCCACTGCCGAGCAAAAGAAATAGAACAAATTGTTGGATGTTTTATTCAGCTAAAAGAGCCCATCGATTTTGACGCACTTGACAATCAACCGGTTGATTTGGTTTTTGCATTAGTCGTCCCGTTTGAAACAACTGAGTTACACCTAAAAGTACTCTCTAATATTGCTGAGAAATTTAGACAAGATGCTTATGTTAAAAAATTACGAGCAGCACAATCTCAAGAAGATTTGTTTAAGCTACTAACCCATGTATCACCCTGAAGTTACATATTCCACGCTTTATGATTACTTCAAATCTTATTTAAACTGGGACTGGCTAACCCCCACCCCCTTGAATCATGTTAAATTATTAAGTAATAAGCGCAATTTGCCATTAGCTGGTTATTTCAATGCTGAACGGCCAGCCTTCATCTCAACTCTAGATAAAAAAAATTTTAAATCATTCTTAAACTATTTTTTTTCACTGAACAAGCAGAATAAATCAGTACCTGCATTATTAGTCTTCTCCGACAATTCACAGGACTCATTCCTGAACCAGTTATCCCCCTCTGTATTGGCTGACATTAATATTCCAATGCTCACAACACAAAAATGTACCAAAACTTGTTTAGATGCACTATTGCCCTATTGCTACCAAGAACTAAGTCCGAGAATCATACAACATGGTACATTTATTGAAGTGATGGGGAAGGGTGTTTTGTTAACAGGAAAAAGTGGCGTGGGTAAAAGCTTAACCGCTCTATATTGCCTCAACAACAATCATGCCTTCATTGCCGATGATGCCCCTTTTTTTTATAAACACGGAATACAACTTTTCGGTGGTAGTCCAACCAAGTTAGTAAATTCATTAGAGATACGAAATTTGGGCATCATAGATGTTTCCAAAAGTTATGGCCCACAATTTGTGCGTAGCATCCAAAAGCTGGATATGATTATCAATCTCAATCGCCAGCCCGATGAAAAACGACTGATAAATATAGCCTCTACTACTGAAGATATTCTCGGTATCTCTATCCCTAAATTACCCTTACCTTTTACTGAAAATATCGCAATACTAATTGAGAATGCCGTTAGATGTCTATATACTAACCAAATCCACAACTCGTGATTTATTTTTATATATAGCGCTTCCTATAAAGATAGAAACATTTTACATGGCATATACTTTGTCGCTTTTGTTGCAAAAAATATCATATTTATAATTAAGTAAATATTAATTTTTATTTCGTGCCATCAGGGTTTATCCTTTGTACTATTAGCCAAGCTTTCACGGAAAGCTATATTGCTGTCTTTAAATAATAATAAAAATAACCAAAACCAATTTTTTGGTTTACTACAAGCTAAGGTAACAACATGCGTTTGCTTATCATCAGCGGGCGTTCAGGTTCAGGAAAAAGTGTTGCACTACAAGCACTAGAAGACGTTGGGTACTATTGTGTCGATAATTTGCCTGTAGAAATGCTGCCAGATTTAGTCAGTAAGTTGCGCACAGATCAACCTAGACTCGCTATCAGCATTGATTCCAGGAATCTACCTAAAGATACCGCTAGATTCAAAGAAATCGTAGCGCAACTGAAGCAAACATGCAGTCCTTTTGAAACAGCCTATCTTGATGCAAAGCTAGACATCATACTTAAGCGTTTTAGTGAAACTCGACGCAAACATCCTCTAACAACAAATAAATTATCTTTAAATGAAGCCATTGAGCAAGAGCGAGAGCTTTTAAGTCCTATTGCCAATTGTGCTGATATCACTATTGACACAACTCAGTTATCTAAACATGACCTCTGCAGAATGATCCGCGAAAAAGTCGCGAATGAAAAGGCTAATAACTTACAATTATTAGTACAATCATTTGGCTTCAAAAACGGTATTCCCATGGATGCGGATTTCATGTTTGATGTTCGCTGCCTGCCTAACCCTTACTGGCACCAAAATCTGCGAAATTTTAGTGGTTTAGATGATGAAATTGCACAATTTTTAACCCAATATCATGATGTAAAATTAATGATTGAAGATGTACTTAGATTTTTAGACAATTGGATCCCTAGGTTCGAATCAGATAATAGAAGTTACCTAACAGTTGGCATTGGCTGCACAGGGGGACAACATCGTTCTGTTTTTGTTGCCGAACAAATAGCCAAACAAGCACAACATTTAAATTTAAACATACAAATCAGACATAGAGATATAAAATTAAACCTATGAACGTTGGCATACTCTTAATTACTCACAGTGGCATTGGTGGCGCATTATTAAATGTTGCTTATGGCACTTTTGGACAGCTACCTTTAGAAATTTCTCAGCTTTCCGTCAGTCGTGATCCTGAGCCTGAGCTTCTCATTGCAAAAGCAAGCTATCTAGTTAGAAAACTTGACTCTGGGGCAGGCGTATTAGTACTCACAGATATGTTTGGCTCGACGCCTAGCAACATAGCACAAGATCTTCAGCGCAAAGGCTTAAAAATTCGAGTCGTTGCTGGTCTTAATCTTCCCATGCTATTTAGAATTCTTAACTACCCTAACCTTCCCTTGGAAACACTCGGTAAAAAAGCCTTAAGTGGTGGGAAGGAAGGTATTTTTGAACCTCTGACCAAACAAGAGCTAGGCTTTAAAAATTTTGCGACTGTTGACTCATGATCAGAAAAAAAATTCAAATTATTAATAAGCTAGGATTACACGCTAGAGCTGCCGCAAAATTTGTGCAAACAGCGGGAAAGTATGCAAGCCACATAGAAGTAAATAATGACGGAAAAGTGGTCAATGGCAAAAGCATTATGGGTGTCATGATGTTAGCCGCCAGCCAAAATACATGGATAGAACTAAAAATAAGTGGTGAAGATGAAGAGACTGCTTTAACGGCTTTAGAACAATTAATCAGTAATCGCTTTGGAGAATCTAGGTAATGGAAAACCATGGAGACATTATGAACTGGACATCATATATATTATTATCAGCCTTAACCATCAGTACTCAAACATTTGCCAACCCCCAGACAAAAATCAACATATCACAGCCAACCATTCAAGCCGAGCAACAAACCGAAACCGTTTCTTTAGTTGAAGCAAACAAAACAGCTTGCCTCTCTCACTACCAAAGAGAGCAATATAAACGGGCATTAAAAACATGTCGTGCCGCAGCTGATCTTGCTGATGCGGACTCACAATATATATTAGGCCAAATGTTTTTTAATGGGCATGGTGTCAATCCCAGCTATGAACGCGCTGTATCATGGTTTGAAAAAGCGGCTAAACAAAATCATCCCGCAGCCAACCTAGAGATGGGCAAAGCATTTGCGACGGGCATTGTTAGCCCCATCCATTACCCCAAAAGCTTTACTTACTTCAAAAAAGCAGCCATTAAAAATAATCATGAAGCACAATTTTTACTAGCATTAAGCTACCAAAATGGCTTTGGTGTCCCCATGAATTATGAACAAGCCAATATTTGGTTTCAAAAAGCCAATCTAAACGGTTTCCCTTTTGATGCTAATATTTCAGCACCTGCGCAAAAAAACCCAGAGGCAAATTCAATTACCCCCCCCACAGTTTCAGGCGAAGATATTTACCTCCAGGCCATGCGCTACAATCCTTGGGATCCACAACAACAAGCACAAAAAATTCAAAGTCTCGTTCAAGCCGCAAACTTGAATCACCCCAAAGCACAGTATCAATTAGGTTTGCATTATTTCCGGGGTCAATCTGTCGCTCAAGATGATGCCAAAGCATATGATTATCTTATCAAGTCTGCTGCAGCCTCTTATCAGCCAGCTCAAAGCTTATTGGCCTGGATGAATGCATTAGGCCTAGGGGTTAATGTGGATCTTATTCAAGCTTCTAATTGGTTTATGCAATCCAATAAAGAGGCTTACCAAAGCTTATTTGACAAACCAACACCTCAAACAATATCTAAAGCTCAAGGCCAAAAAACAAAAGCCAAAGCAAATACAAAAAATAATTTTGCAACGATCAAAAAAGCAGCCCACCAAGGCAGTGACGTTGCTCAGACTCAAATTGGCTACTTGTATTCACAAGGAAAAGGTGTGCCACAGAATTTAGTAGAAGCTTATGCTTGGTTAAATTTAGCAGCAAAATCCGGCTCAGAACAAGCCTCGGCACAAAGAGAAACTGTCGCTAATAAAATGACGAATGCTCAGATTACCCAAGCTCAAAACCGTTCATTAGCTCTGTTAGAATCAGTAAAATAATATATTAATACTGATGAAACCAACATTACATATACATACGCCCCTTTTGCATTCACATGAATTAAGCCATATCACGGGGCGTAATATTTATCTAAAAATGGAAGCCCTGCAACCCACAGGATCATTTAAAGATCGCGGAATTGGACAGCTGTGCCAATATTTCTCAGCTCAAAATTTCAATGGCTTTGTTTCTTCATCTGGTGGTAATGCAGGCATCAGCGTCGCCTATACTGGAAAAAAGTTAGGCTGCGACGTTAAAATATTTGTCCCCAGAAATACCTTAGAGCTAAACATCAAGAAAATGCGTAATGAAGGTGCTGAAGTCACTGTGATAGGCGATAACTGGGATCAGACGAACATACATGCAAAAAAAATTGCACAAAATTTAGATTATGCATATATCCCTCCTTTTGATCATCCCGTTATTTGGCAGGGTTACGAAAGTATTGTTGATGAACTAAAAATAGATCTAGACAAAGACAACATCAAACCCGATGCTATCATCACTTCTGTAGGCGGCGGTGGATTATTTTGTGGCTTGGTTCAAGGCTTGCAAAAACACGAATGGTCAAAAACCGCCATCATAACAGCAGAAACAATAGGCGCTGCCTCTTTAGCCACGAGCTATCAAAAAAATAAACATATTACCCTCAGTAAAATCGATACAATTGCCACAACATTGGGGGCAAAGCAAATCTGTAAACAAGCTTTTAATAACTTACAAGCACTGACGGTCATGCCGCAAACATTAAGCGATAAACAAGCCGTTTCTGCCTGCTTACAATTTGCAAACGATAATCGAGTCCTAGTGGAGCCATCTTGTGGCGCAGCTTTAGCCGTCCCTTATAATAATTTTCCTATATTAAATAACTTTAAAACTGTTGTTATCATAGTTTGTGGCGGTAGCGGAGTGAGCTTAAAGTTACTCGCAGACTGGAAAAAAAGATTTGAAATTTAAAATGTTATGAAACTCCCGGTAAATCAACATTTACCGGAAGTGTCGCTCTAAAGACATCTCAAAAAGTGAGAATGCATATCCTAGATTATACACCGAATAATGTATAGCAATTTTCCTTCACTAGAAAACCAATCATGTCTTCCAATTTTCCATCTGGCGCAGCAGAAACGGGCACATAGCCTAGAGGTGTCTCATATGCCTCTGTAAAGTCACAAGTCGTTATTCTACTAGGGCTGTAACATGCTGATGTAGGAACAGATACGACAGGAAAATCATTTGCACAGCCGGCACCAGAAACATTAGAAATTTCAGATTTGTTTAAAGTTTTCATATTCAATTACCTTAATATAGTTTAATAATAAGTTTTACCTCATAACTAATCTAATTAAACAATAGGCAAAACTAAGTATGTTGCAGAACTAATCTGCAGGGTGAAGTAAAACATATATGTATCGGCTTCAGAATCGGGAAAAAATCTAAAATCCCTAAGTCCGATAAACGGTATTGCCGTTATATTCTCAAGCGATTGTTGCGCAAGACAGTGATGTCTAGTTTTGACGTTACTCTCATAGTGGAAAAAAGATTTGAGATTTAAATAAAACAAATCTAAATGACAAATATCCCGTTACCACGACCACCTATCGATTATGAATGGTATGTGACTAACTGTTTCGTTATACTGGCCCTCAACGAAATCATAATTGAGTGGCGTACCATAATGAAAATTAACCCAGAAATTCTCAGCACCTACTTAAAGCTTTCGGCTTTAGTCACTGTTGCGCTTGCAGCCGCTATGCAAAAGTTTATTCTGGGTGCTGGATACACAGCTCTGTTTACTAGTAAAATGCTGATTGCAAGCCTGCCAATGGCCCTACCCTACGCAAATATTATTAGCTTATGCTTTATGAGTCTATATTTATTTCTACAATAAGTTACTCAAAAATTAAGGCTATTATACTGCCAAACGTTGGGTAATTATCCTCTTTAACCAATTATTTTAACATTTAACTTGTTCTTTATTGTTGGTTAGAAAATTTTTTGCATCTTTTAAACTTATTATAATATAACGTTAGATAGTTCTATCAGATTTTACATCAATACAAATATCCGCCAAATTCAAACATGCAGAATGAAACTTTAGTTCTACTCAAATTCAAACCCTGTACCACCCAAAGTTATAATGCCTAGATCCCCATCCACAGTAATCCAGTCACTATTTTTCAGCAGATAGGTGGCATTTTTAACGCCATTAACACAAGGGATTTGAAGCTCCCGCGCAATAATGGCGCCATGAATTAACATGCCGCCGCGCTCTTCTATAATAGCACCTGCCAGCGGAATTAAATGCGTCATCATTGGCTGAATGGCTTTACAAACGAGTATATCTCCCGCTCGAAAGTTCCCTAGATCTTTTGCAGAAACAACCAAACAAACTTTTCCACTTTTCAGTCCCCTCGCAGCTGGCTGGCCAGTGAGTTGTCTTATACGAACATCATCCATAGAAGATGACACTTCCATGCTTGATTGTGGAATAGTAGATAAAGTCTTTTTACCCTCGAGAGCAAGAATGACATCAGGTACAATTTGCTTTGCCATATCTGAGTCCACGATTAAGTCTTGGGTGATATTTAACCTAGCCAGTGCTACCTTTAAGGATCTTAATAACTGACTCTCAATTCGCGATAGCAATAAATTATCATCATCTCTTAAACGCCAACTGACTTTCCCAAACTCAATAATAGTGCTCGCAAGATGTTTATCTGTTGGAGGAACACTATTTAATAATTTTTGCTCATAAAAAATATCACTCTGCTCCTCTTTATGAGCTTTATCTTGGCCAAGGTGCGTTGCGAGAAATAGAATTTGCTGGTATATCGGTTCTGGTTTTTCAGTTAAGCGAACCCCTTCAAAGACAAAATCCATTGAGCTTTTGATAAAAGTATCAATTTTAGCAATAATATTTTCTAAATTTTGACTGGGCTTTAACTCGCCATTCATATACTGCTGCAAATTTTGCAAATAACTCTGATACTCTTGTTGTAAGATATTATCGCTACTAAGCTCCATAGCAAACGCTTGCAAGGATTGATTCCGTTCACTTGCTAGCATACTTTGGCCTTTTAAAATACCAACAAACTCATAAGGATCGCTTGGTTTAACTATATCATTATAATAGCTTCCCAAATATCGAACACCATGCGCAAACGGAATAAAGTCATTCTGATATATAAGCTGCCAATGTTGCAAAGAGTTTAAGCGCTCAAACAAGCTCTTTGCAAAAGCGGCATTATCTAATTGTTCGATATTTTCATTAGCAAAGTCATTGCCTTGTTGCTCCAGCTCAGGTATAAGAATATTTACAACTTTATTTTTAAGCTTGCTAAGCTGATCAAAGTTTAGCTTTAAGCGTTTATACGATGCTCTAATGTCTTGAGGTTCTTGATTAATCGCGGTAATAGGCCTAGCTTGTAAAATTGTATAATGTGACTGCTGCCCTGTCCATTCGATATCAGGCATAAAGTTGAATTCAACTTCAACTTTACGCAAAGTTTCATATATTTTTTTAATATCAGATTCATTCAGCAGAGGAAAACTATTTTTCTGATGAGTCAATCCTTGCTGGCCAGGCCCCCAAGAAACAATTCGGCCACTCTGTCTTTCTACATACCATCTATCGGGCTCAACTAAACCATCTACTAATAATTGACACTCACCTGGTACCGCCTCGATAACAGCACAACTATTATTTGGGTCTACCGGATCAATACCAAATGCGACCCCTGAAACAGATTCAATTTGCATAGGCTGTATCACAATCGGCATAGCACTTTGGCTTGCATTCAACTTTAGTTCACTCATATAAAGCATCGCCATGTCTGACCATAATGATGACCACACAAGCTTAATCGCTTCAACCAGTTCATCAATCCCCGTAACATTAAGAATACTTTCATGCACCCCGGCAAATGAATGGCCTGCAGAGTCTTCCCCAATTGCAGAAGATCTCACCGCAAACTTTACATCCGATGACAGCGCTGTCATTTTTACTTCAAGCTGATGGCCAATAGCATCCGGTAAATCACTTAAACTAAAAGCAGATCGGATTCTAAGCGCAGCGTCCCAGAGCTCTTCCCATCGCATTTCACTTAAAGGCTTGCGATTTGTTTCATATGCTATGACTTTGTCAAGCCTATTGCACTTTATAAAATCTTGATAAGCATTCGCTGTTAAAACCCATCCATTAGGTACATTAAATCCTAACATAATAAGCTTAGACAAATTAGCCGCTTTTCCGCCAACTAGTGCCTCATCTAATAATCCTGCATTCTTGCTTAACTCAATGAGCTGTTTTGAGGTGGCGCCCATTCCATAACCTCCTGAAATCTAGTCACGTAAAAGTAACGCAATACTTGCATTTTGAAAAGAACAAAAGACTCGGCATTCAACATATTAGATAGATACGGATGTTTGGCCGTTAGAAAATCAATTATGGGTTTATTTAGTTCATTTTTTTCTAACTGAGTGGCGATACCCATTGCTGTAATTGCTTCAACCTGCATAAAATTATGTTGAGTTGTATCCCGGTTATCAATGAGAAATGCCACCTTAGGTTGCTCCTTAAGCAACTGATATTTTCGTGTCGTTGTAGGCGTTGCAAAAATAATTGAGGATAAATCTCCTACAGTCGCATAGGCCAGTAACGAGCCATAAGCATGCTCCTTACCAGTTGTACACAAGACACCATAAGATTGAGAACGAACTAATTTTATAATTTTATTCGCTATGACTGTTTGGTCGTTATTTACGCCTACTTTTGGTTTACCGCCTAACATGGGATCATCGTTGCTCATGAAATATCCATTATATTTAAAATATGAAACTGACAAATATGGCATTTTAACAATTTTTTAAATATTAATCTGATTTAGTTTAATCTGCTCATCCGGAGAGTTCAGAAACCGCTGCTCTGCACCACGCCTAAGGAATATAGCTTGAAAAGCTCTTATTGAATACAATATTTAAGACTCTTTATAGATATTCTCTATAAAGCGTTTTGCGTCATCTTCAATATTTGCCTTCTTTTCTGAGGACATTTTTCTCAAAGTCGCATAAGGCATTTTTAATCTCATATTATTTTTAAGATAGGGTTCATGTTTTATCAAAAAATTCCAATACAAATAGTTAAAAGGGCAAGCGTTTTTACCTAACTTCTCTTTAACATTGTAAGCACAGTTTTGACAAAAATTAGACATTTTATTAATATAATTTCCACCAGCCACATAGGGTTTTGTACCAACAATGCCCCCATCTGCAAAGGTTGCCATCCCCATAGTATTGGGTAATTCCACCCATTCAAAAGCATCAATATATACAATTAAATACCATTCGTGAATGTACTTAGGTGTAACGCCTATCAGCATAGCAAAATTGCCCGTGATCATAAGTCGCTGAATATGATGAGAATAGGCATGTTTTTTTGTATTTTGAATGCAGTGCGATAAGCAACGCATTTCTGTTTGACCTGTCCAATAAAAATTGGGTAAAGGATTCTGATAATTAAGACTGTTTAATTCCACGTAGGCGGGCATAGTACTCCAATAGATCATACGAACATATTCTCGCCATCCAATCACTTGACGAATAAAACCTTCCGCGCAAGCAAGAGAAATTTTATTTTGCTTATAATATGCTTCTACTTTATTACAAATCTCTAATGGGCTCAGTAAACCCACATTAAGGTATTGAGCGAGAACACTATGATATAAAAAAGCTTCGCCTTCAAGCATAGCATCTTGATAGGTACCAAAGTCAGCTAAAGCAATCTCGACAAAGCGGTCCAAGGCTACAAGCGCTTGTCGCCGAGTCACACCAAACCAGAAAGGTTCAATATCACCAAAGTTCTGTTTAAATGTTTTTTTGACGAAAGTAATGACTTCTTGTGTCAGAGCATCACTTTTGAATCCAGGAATATGAGGTATATCCATACCTTTTTTGGGTGGTTGACGGTTTTCTTTATCATAGTTCCACTTACCACCGATGGGTTTGTTGTTTTCCATAAGATAGCCAGTTTTTCTGCGCATAGTATGGTAAAAGTTCTCCATCAGAGGATTTTCTTTATGCTTTTTGTACCATCCATCGCCCTCTGCAATGCCACAAAAAAAACGTTCATCTTCAACCAGTGTTAGTTTAATATTGAGGGATTGTGTTACTTTGTTTAAAAACTGAAGTTGTCGATACTCACCAGGGTGAGTCACAATCAACTCTTTAGCATCATGTTTTTTAATAACGCTCTTTAAAATGACCTCTGATGAAGTGTTCTCTGGATGTTCATCCAACCTAAGGTATTCAACCGACCATTTCTTCTCTAATTGTTTTTTAAAATGGCGCATAGCGGAGAGTAAAAAAACGATTTTCTTTTGGTGATGTTTAACATGTGTAAAATCTTCCCAAAACTCGATGATCGTCACAGGCGCATTCGGGAAGTTTTTTAAAGAAGATAAATCAACTGACAGCTGATCCCACATAATAAGAATTAATTGCTTAGCCATATTTTCTCTTTAGATATATTGAAGAACGATAGATATAAGTAATGAGGGAATTATTTTAATACGGTATATTTTATTCATCGAATCAATTAATATTTTATGGGGGTTTTTAGAATGCTAACCCCCATACCATCACTCAATGGTATCACCTGATGGCTATAATAATCTGAATGTTTTAAATAGGTTAGATATTCTTTCATCTCAAAACCAAATAAGATGGCATCATCAGTAACAATTAGACAACCTGGGTTCATATACGGCTCAAGCCGATTTAAGACATCTAAATTTAATGCAGGAAAACCGTCCATGAATATCATATCAATTTTATGCTGAAAATCTTTAAATGTTTGTAATACATCACCTAATCTAATTTCAACTAAGTGATCGAGTGCGCAAGCTTGTAGATTTTTTAAAGCTTGATCTGTCTTCAAAGATTCAAGTTCAGCACCAAATATTTGGCCTTGGCCAATGAATTTTAAGGCCTGAGCTAAATAAAGTGTAGAAATACCAAAAGAAGTTCCATACTCAACAATGACTTTTGGCTGTTTTGCAAGAACCATCGCGTATAAAAATCGACCCTGTGCCGGATCGATTGCGAGTCCATATTTTTTAAGTCGACTACTATTGAAAGTTAATCTCCTACCCAATATTCGACTAAAAGCATAACGAATGATCAAAGGAGACAATCCTATCCATTGCTGTTGAGATTTATGATGAAGGTTCTCTATATAGGCCGCCACTTCCTGGCCAAAAATATCGGACTGGTCATCTTGATCTCTGTATTTTTTAAACAAGTTCAATGGCTTTATTCCTCGATTCAATTACCAGGGAATGTTCGTATTATCCCAGTTTTTAAAACAACCTGATTCCTGAATATTAGTTTTCTCTATAACATCGATAATATGTTTGGCTGTATCGTCTGGTGACCAAATAGTATGCTTTATATGAGACAAGAAAGGCTTTGAAAGTTCTGTGGTTGTTGTGCCTGGATGTATGGCCAAGACAATCGTTTTCAGTTGAGACTGTTTATAATCAATTGCAATATTTTTAATAAACATATTCAACGCAGCTTTGGAGGCCCGATAACCATACCATCCGCCCAGCTTATTATCTTCCAAACTGCCCACTTTAGCAGAAATACAAGCAAATGCAGATACTTCTGAACTAGAGAACAGCTTTTTAATATGTTTTGCCAATAATGGAGTGAGCACACTGTTGACTTCAAAATATTTCATTAACTGCTGCTTATTAATATCTCGCAATGATTTCTCTGGCATAATATCTTCATTATGTAAAAAACCAATACAATTGATACATAAGTTAAGATTAGTCCCTCCAAGCTTATGCTCAATTTTGCCCACCAGATTTTCAATATCATCCTCTTCGGACAAGGGATTTTTTATGCAGGTCAGGTTTTCTGAATTTGTCCTTTGATATTCTAGCAAAGGATTGGCTTTCACTTGATTGTGATATGTTGCCCAAATTTTAATTCTTGGATTCATTTCAATTAATTGAGTCACTAATGCTAAACCAATGCCATGACCCGCACCAATAATCAGTGCATTTTCTACGCGACTAATATCCAAGAGCAAAATCTCCTCAAAAATATGATATATCAACCAAAGTCGAACTGTCCTCTAACGGTGTAAATCATGGGCGTTGTTTTAATGCCATTTTTTTTAGCATTCACTTTTATGACATTAGCCATAAAACGAAAATAATTAGCCCAATACCAATTTAGACCCACAGTGATATTTCGCTCGTG
>TARA_R110002110_G_scaffold415748_1_pt1 | contig 135134 bp, 135 predicted proteins | sample TARA_R110002110 | Tara Oceans TARA_R110002110 (sample SAMEA4397330) | marine metagenome | biome: Polar Biome; feature: [SRF] surface water layer (ENVO:00010504); material: water (ENVO:00002006), including particulate matter (ENVO:01000060) such as... | depth 5 m | reverse complement strand
GCTCAATTTCCCACATTCAGCCATGCTCGAAGAAAGGGGTACGGTCAGAAACTGTACATCTTTCCTATTGGGACTCCTACATAACCTTCACCTACACAGTACTAGACTACATCGACCCCACCAGGAACCAGTACCGTCACATGCTGGTGAATTACGACGAGGATTGGATTGAGGACGGGAACGTGAACAGCGCGACCTATACGAATCTGCCGCATGGCGAATACACCCTGCTAGTTCAGGGTGCCAATTCCGCGGGTGTCTGGAACAGGGACGGGCTCAGTCTTCAAGTCATTGTGGCACCGCCTCCGTGGCTATCAGCTTGGGCGTATGGCGCTTACAGTCTGATTGCGCTGCTGCTTTCCTGGCTGTCTCGGCGTACTTATGACAGTTTTGCGATTGAACGCAAGGCGCGCTCGCGTGCGCGCGAGATGAACCTGGCAATTGACCTGGCTAACGATGATGTTCAGGGGCAGATTGAGATACAGACAAGTTTGGTTGAATCAGCTCATACTCAGAATCTCGCTACGATCAGCCTTGTCGATGACTTTCTCAGGAAGTACCACAACCAACTGCCTGATGATGTTGCTGAGTATGCGCGGCAATCAGGTGAGAGAAGCGTAACTGCACTAACGTTTCTGGATTCCTGCATCACGTTTCACGGCAAAGCGCTTTACGCAGACTTACACCTGTATGCAGATATGCTCATAGAGTATCTGATGGACACCTATACCCTGGACCCCAACAAAATTGCCACGATCAATCAGGTGTCAAGCCGTGTTGTTCCGGTCAACATCGCTTCTCAATTGGCTATCATCATGTGTGAACTGTTTGATAATTGCTTGCAGCATGCGTTTGATGATCCGGAGGCTTCTAACTTCGCGCAGATATCACTCTCTATCGACACACCCTCTCCATTTGAAGGGGACGAGTACAAACTCATGGTTTGTGATTCAGGCGTCGGTATTCCAAAAAACATATTGCAAGGTGCACCCTCAACATCGGGCCTGGCGATTGTCCAAACTATCGTTAACCGAATAGACGGGGAACTATCCATAAAGTTTAAACAGGGTTCAATTGTCACGATCACCTGTACCGGGAAACCCGAGGAGTAGGCCGAGGTAACACGTGTTTCTTTGGGAATGCCGGCGATGGTAGTATCTCCACACATTAAACAAACAGGTGGTATGGATTATACTGTCCACACCAAAACGCAAGCGGCATGGGTTCGACGACGATAGAGAAACGACTGAAGGCACTGGGCTCACCCGGTCGAATAATCGTCGACAACACCAACGTCTCTGGAGATCAGCTTCTAACGTCAGCCGAGGCTGAGATTGCCCGCATTGATGAAAAGTTCAGTGCGTTTAATGCTGGCAGTATCGTGAGTCGCATCAACCAGGATGCGGGAAACGGTGCCTTCATTGAACTGGACAGGGAATCTCGCAGCCTGTTCGAATACGCCAGCGTTCTGTGGGAGCAAAGCAAGCGATTATTTGATCCCTCCACACGCTTGCTGGAGGATTGCTATTCCCGCGATGGATTACTTCTGGCATCTCAGCAACAGCTTGCAAAGCTTCTCAAGTTGGTGGGCTGGTCAGGTCTGGAACTTACTGAAGACGGCGCAAGGCTCACCCGCAAGGGTATGCTCCTGGATCTCAACACTTGTGTGAGACCCTACGCGGTTGATTGTATCAAGCGTAAATTGGCAAGGCAGGGAGCACGCTTTGCGCTGATCGAGATCGGCCAGGATTTTGCAACGATCGGGAAGCAGGTTGATGGCTCCAACTGGCTCATAGGCTCCAGGTTTCCAAAGAATGGGCGCGCTGCCGTGACGCGTCTGAAGCTGAACAACAGCAGCTTTGCTACACGAGGCAACTTTGAAAAATCCGTTGCTATTGATGGTGAACTATTCGGCCGCGCACTTAGCCCGATAGACGGGCAGTTCATTCCCGGTTTGCTGAGCGTCGGAGTAATGGCGGAGGACTGCCTGACGGCTTGCAGCGCCGCATCGGTAGCGCGCTTTAAAACCGAAGCGGCGGGTCTGCGGTGGCTGGAGAAGCTGGGCATGCCCTGGCTGGCAATTGATCGGCAACTGATCTGTCATGGGCCGCTGGCGCCGCGGATCAGATAATACCGTAACAACTCAGCGGCCTTTGAAGCGCGGCAGCCTTCTTTCACTTTTGGCTGCAAAGCCCTCCAATAGATCTTCTGACGCAGCGCAACGCTCTGCCAAGACCTGCGCCTGCTCCTCGTCAATGGAGCCCGCAGCGGCTTGCTGCAACAGTTGCTTCATCGACTGCACTGCGAGCGGGGCCAATGCAGCGATGTCAGATGCGTATGCATCCGCAAAGGAAACCAGCTGTGAACGCATGACGACATGATCCAGAAAGCCGATCTGTAACATAGATGATGCATCAAACTCTTCGGCAGCAACCAGCAATCGCTTGGACACCCTGGGCCCGAGGGTCTGGAGAAATCTCTGCATCCCGATCAGCGGATAGCACAAGCCAATCGCGGCTGCCGGGACACGCATGCGACTACCTTCAATACCAATACGAAAATCGCAACTGAGCGCAAGTTCCACACCGCCTCCGAAGACGTTGCCGTTGATGGCGCAAACGGTGGGAACAGCCAAATCTGCGATTTGCGCCATGGTCTGCGCGAAAAAATCGTCAGTGGCCTTACTGGCGTCCATTTCATCAAGGGCAGCGCCCGCGCAGAACGTCTTCTCTCCCGCGGCGGTCACCAGCAGCACACGCACGTCCGCATCAGCGCGCACCTGTTCAAGCACGGCCCGGATCGCCACCAGAGCGTCTCTGCCAAGCGCATTGTGCTTGTGCGGTATATTTAGAACCATACGGCCTATGTGGCCCGTGCGGCTATACAGAATGGGATCAGTCATGGTGCGGCCAACTCTGGAGAATAAGCAAAGTGTGGCATACGGTAGCGGTGTCTGCCAATATCGATTGCTCCATGCAACATTCGCTATGAAGAAGGATCGTATTTTGAGTAACAAGCAAAGCGCTACAGCGGGCCAACCCCGCTGTGACTGGTGTGGCACCGATCCCCTCTACGTGAAATACCATGATGAAGAATGGGGTGTTCCCGTTCGCGATGATGAAACGCTGTTTGAGTTTCTAATGCTTGAGGGTGCGCAGGCAGGCCTGTCGTGGCTTACCGTTTTGCGCAAGCGCGAGGGATATCGCGCGGTTTTTGACCAGTTTGATCCGCTGAAAATTGCTCGCTATACCGACAAGGCATTGGAGAAACGGCTGCTGGATTCGCGCATTATCCGCAATAGACTGAAAGTGTTCGCCGCGCGCACTAACGCACGCGCGTTCTTGCAGGTGCAGGAGGACCGCGGCAGTTTCAGCGACTACCTATGGGACTTTGTCGATGGGGATACCATACAGAATGAGTGGCGGACGCTATCTGAAGTCCCCGCTACCACAGACGTATCAGACCGTATGAGCAAAGACATGAAAAAGCGCGGTTTCAAGTTTGTCGGCTCAACCATTTTGTACGCGCATATGCAGGCAACCGGCATGGTGAATGATCATGTTGTCGGCTGTTTTCGCCATAGCGAGTGTCGCGCCATGCGCTGACTACGCCACGGGCGGCCGTTGCTGCTAAACTGCAGCCCCACTCAACGAGTAGAGCAGTGAAAACCGCCCCAACCTCTCCTGCAATGTCCACCAGCCGCGGCGTATGGCGTTTGGCCTGGCCCAATATTGTTTCCAACCTGCTGTTTACCGGTGTTGGATTCATGCACATAAAAATTGTAGCGGAGCTTGGCACCAGCTCTGTGGCCGCCGTAACCACCGGACACCGGGTGTTTTTTCTTATTCAGGCGATTTTAATGGGCGTTTCCGTTGCCTCCACGGCTCTCATTGCGCGGTACTGGGGCGCGGGAGATTTTCGGCGGGCAGAGAGCGTTGCCTGGACTTCAATGGGGCTTGCCATCGCCGTGGCCGCAATGCTGAGCATTCCCGTGCTGACCATTCCCTACGCCATTGCTGGTTTGTTTGGCCTTGACGACGAAACCACCGCGCTGGCTGCCAGCTTCGTATTCTGGCTTGGTGTATTCAACATTTTCTCCGCGCTCAACATGATGCTCAGCACGGCATTGCGTGCCACTGGCAACGTTATTACACCGCTCTGGTTTCTGCTGTTCAGCGCCATGCTGAACGTCACCCTGGCATACCTGCTGGCTTTCGGTGCAGGCCCGCTACCGCAGCTGGGGGTTGCTGGCGTGGCATTGGGTGGCAGTGGCGGGGCCGCCATCATCACGCTCGTATTCGTCGCGGTATGGTGGCGCGGCAAATTCAATCTCGGGGCACTCAAACAGTGGGCCGTGGACTGGAACATCGGCAAACAGCTCCTCACCATCGGTGCGCCCGCTGTTATCGAGCAGGGCATCGTGCAGCTGGCTTTCCTGGCGTTCTTTGGGATCGTCGGCCAATACGGCACAAGCGCTTACGCCGCCTATGGGATTGGCATCAGCCTCGTGTCTTTTTCCATCGTAATCGGTTTCGGATTCGGTATCGCTACAGCGACACTGATCGGTCAACATTTGGGCGCCGGAGAGCACGAAGAGGCGATGGCTGCCGGCAGGCGCTCTTTGCGTATGGCATTAATAGCCATGCTATTGCTGTCGTCTGCATTGGCCTGGTTTGCCGATGATCTGGCCCATTTCATGATAGATGACCCCGAAGTGATTCACCTGACCAAGGTGTTCATTTACTTCATTGCCGTTGCCCAGCCACTGATGGCCTTCGAGTTTACCCTGTCCGGCGCGCTGCGAGGTGCTGGAGACACCCGCTTCCCGCTGATCGCAACCTTCTGCGGTATCGTATTCGGCCGTTTGTTGCCGGCCTGGTTGTTTGTATCACTGGGCTTATCCATTTACTGGATCTTCATGGTAATGATTCTGGATTATGCGATCAAAGCCGTGCTGCTGTTGCAACGTTACCGCTCTGGTAAATGGATGTCTGTCAGAATCTCTACCGGAGACCGCACGCCTGACAGTTCGCTGTAGACAGCGACAAAAAAAATACTTAGAGTTGGAATAACCGACCTCGCGGTAGGAACAGCATCCCCTGGACCCCGCCTGGCATCTCTTTTCCCGGCAAAAGTAAACGAAACCATTATGGCAGTTGATCCCAAAAATTCTGATCAACAGAGCAGACCCTCTGTCTTCAATCGCTCCGCGCAGCATGATGCAAAGCGGCAGGCCATACTGTCACAGGCTGCCAAATTGTTTAACTCCAAAGGCTCCAGAGCGACCACGCTGCGTGACATCGCTGCAAGCCTTGGACTCACAAAAACCAGCCTGTACTACTACGTAAAAACCAAGGAAGAGCTCATTTACCAGTGCTATATGGCGGCACTTGAGCACCACAACCGTACTTTCGACATTGTTGAGGCAAAACATACCGACCCGGTTGCCCGGGCGTCTGCGTTTTTCCTGCAACATTTCGACAACTGGTCGGCAGCCCAACGAGGAGAGGGTCCGCATATCGCTGCGCTGCTGGAGATTGCCGCGTTGAAAGGGTCGCACCGCCAAGCCGTGGAGGAACAGTACATTGCCATGTTTGTTCGCCTGCGTGGCTATCTGGAAGCTGGCATTGCAGATGGCAGTATGCGAGGTTGTGACCCAACTTCCGCCACGCGCGCAATTCTCGGATCGGTGGAATGGACTTTCTACTGGCTGCACGATGTGCCGTATGACCAGGTAGATGAGATTGCCGGCAAGGCGCTCGATATTGTCTCTCGCGGTCTGCGCGCGGGCAGCAAAGAGTATCAGGCACGTCCTGTTCCTGCGGAGCCCGCAGGCAGTCACAATCTCCAGGGCTTCAATCGCGAGGAACAAAATCGGCTTAAGCAGGAGGCCTTCTATAAGACAGGTACTCGTTTCTTTAATCGACAGGGGTTCAACGGCACGTCTCTTGACGAAATTGCCGAACAGCTAAACGTCTCCAAAGGCGCCTTCTACTACCACATCAAGAATAAGGAAGACCTGCTGTTCAATTGCTATAGTCGCTCGCTGGAGATTACTGAAGCGATCTACCAGCAACAGCTGCCCGATAACAGCACCGGGCTGGAGAAGATGGAGCAAGTCTGTCGCAGGATTTTTCATGTCCAAAACTCTGAAGACGGTCCGCTCATCCGTTACAACACCATCACGGCCCTGCCCCGGGAGCGGCGCCTTGAAATACTGCATCGTACGGAAAGAACGAATGAGCGATTCGGTGAGTTTATCGTAGAGGGCATAGCAGACGGCAGTATCCGCCCCATTGAAACCTTCGTCGCCCAGAATCTCATCGCCGGTGCAGTCAACGCCGCTATGGACATCAAACTGTGGCGCAAGGTTGACGACATCGACGCTGCAGCGATCGATTACTTTGACATATTCTTCAACGGTTTCATCTCGCGCGGATAACGTATACACCCGCCTCGCAGCTTAGTTAACAGGAGTCACCCTTGCTCAGCGATCTGGACAAACTCTTCAAGTTTCTGGAAGTCGAACGTATCGACAAATATCTGTTTATCGGAAAAAGCCCCAAGTGGCCTGAACGTATTTTTGGCGGACAGGTGTTGGCACAGGCACTGAACGCGGCATCCAGGACAGTGGATGAGGACCGTCTGGCACACTCACAACATGCCTATTTCCTGCGTCCGGGAGACCCTTCCAAACAAATCGTGTACGAGGTTGATCCAATACGTGATGGCAAGAGTTTTACCACCCGGCGCGTGGTTGCCAAGCAGGACGGAAAGGCCATTTTCAATACGGCCGTCTCGTTTCACATAGCCGAGGACGGCCTGTCACACCAGTTTGACTGCCCTGACGTTACGCCCCCCGAAGACCTCGAGTCTGATCATATCTACTGGCAGCGCATGGCGGTGCAGCATCCGGGCAAATTCAAGGCCCCGATGGTAGAGCCTATCGAGCGCAAACCGGTACAGCGTCGCAACCACCTGGACCCGCAACCACAGGAGCCGGAGCAATTTATCTGGTTCCGTGCGTTGGGTGATGTGGGCGACGATCCGCTACGCCACCAGACTCTGCTGGCTTATATGTCGGATCATGCGCTGTTGGGCGCCGCACTACTGCCACACCCCTATACAGGCTGGAGCAAGACACTACAGGCTGCCAGCCTGGATCATGCGCTCTGGTTTCATCGTCCGTTCAGGGCAGACGAGTATCTGCTTTACGCCATGGACAGCCCGAGTAATCACGGCTCGAGAGGTTTCAGCCGCGGCAGTTTTTACACGCAAGCAGGCGAACTGGTCGCATCGACAGCACAGGAAGCACTGCTACGCACACTGGATGGCTAGTTGATGACGGACGCCATCTCTTCACCGAGTGCCACCAGCTCCAGCTGCCCCGCCGCCAGTCGAAGGTGTGTCACGGAGGCATTGGCGGGCCAGAAACACAAAGTTTCATCGCGTTGCTGCAGGCGCCCCGCCACCGCGTTAATTACCAGGAAGTGGCTGAACACGACGGCCGGCTGTTGCAACCCTAGCAGCCCCTGAAACGCTGCTTCACGCCATTCCAGCAGTTCGGGTGGCTGTGATCCCCAGCTTTCTCGCATAAACGCCTTGAGCCATTCCTGACGTTCTGCGAGGGGCACGGTAGAGGGAATCTCTCGAAAAGAATCTGCGAGTTGAACCGGTAAACTGAGCGCTGCCGACAGCGGCGCCGCGGTTTCCCTGGCGCGCGCCAGCGGGCTGCTGATCAAGCTTACGTTGGCTGGCAGGCGGGGCAGCAGCATAGTAGCCACCTCGCGTGCCTGGCGATGGCCCAGATCACTTAAACCGGGATCGCTGGATTGCCCCCAGCTGGCCGCCGCTTCACCATGGCGCACCAGAAAAACATCAATCCCTGTATCACTTTCTTGCGGTTGAGCGCCTGACATGCATGAAACCCTAGCGGTAACTTATCAGCTGCTCGCCGCTTTGCTTGCCCAACACCTGCAAGAAAGAACGATCGTTAAAGTAAGACAGGGATACACGTGAGCCGCTATAGAACAACTGGCTGACCGAACAGTTAAAAATCGGTTCATAAAAACGATAGGTGTGCTCACCAGTGAGGCCCAGCACCTGCGCGACGATGGTGGCAATCGTGCCGCCAGAGGTGAATACCGCAATGGTTTTGCCACCCCCCTGCTCTTCCACTAATTCCTGCATTGCCGCTCGCACTCCGCCACTGTAATCTGCCCAGCTTTGGATATCCGGCTCGTCACAATCCGGAGATACCCAGTGATTAAACACGGCGTCGATTATTTTTTGATAGTCCTTGCTGGATTTAAAGCCTGACTCCACCAGCGCTTTCAACTCGGGCCGCTGTTGCGCCAACTGTGGCAACAGGCTGCGCACCTGCTCGTCGTTGTTAATCTCGTTAAAGCGGGCATCAATGTGATGAGTTACCGGCTGTGGCTGCGCCGCCAATACGCGCTCGGCTGTCTCGCGCTGGCGCAGCAGATCGCCACTGTAGGCGGCGTCAAACTGTATGCCGCAATCAGCGAAGTACTGACCTGCAACGGTCGCCTGGCGGCACCCGAGCTCTGACAGTTTGTCGTAGTCATCCGCCCCGAAAGAAGCCTGGCCGTGCCGTATAAGATAGATCGTCGCCATCAGCCAGCCACCTGCGCTGCAACAGCTTTTCGATTGAAACGCAGCTTGCGTCGATAGGGGAAAAAGTCTTCGACGAAGCCGCTGCGGATCTTGTCCTGCAGCTTCTGCCAGAATCTGGCGTCATATAAATCACTGTGCATGCTGTCGAATACCTTTCTCGCGCGCTGATTACCGGAAAAGAACAAACGAAACTCTTCCGGGAAAATATCGTTTGGCCCCACCGTATACCAGGGCTTGCTCGCCATCTCTTCGGCTTCAGTGCGCGGCTCGGGAATCATGCGGAAGTTGCATTCCAGCAAGGGCACAATCTCGTCGTAGTCATAGAACACTACACGACCGTGGCGCGTCACACCGAAATTCTTCAGTAACATGTCACCCGGGAAGATATTGGCGGCAGCCAGCTGCTTGATCGCGTTGCCGTATTCGTCCATCACATCCACCAGCTGCTCGTCGGTACAGTCCTGCAGATACAGGTTCAAAGGCGTCATACGCCGTTCAACATAGACGTGCTTGATAATCAATGCCTTGCCGTGCTCTTCAATCAGCGAAGGCGCGACCTTGTGCAACTCCTTCATCAATTCGTCAGAAAAACGCTCCCTGGCAAAGGCCAGATTGGTGAACTCCTGTGTGTCTGCCATACGGCCAGCTCTGTCCCAGCGCTTTACCAATGCGTACTTGGCCTTCACTTGCTCACGGGTCATTTCCTTGGGCGGAGTAAACTTGTCCTTGATGATCTTGAATACAAAATCGTAGGAAGGCATGGTAAACACACTCATCACCATGCCCTTGATGCCCGGGGCGATCTCGAATTTGTCGGTGGTGCTTTGCATATGCCGAAACGCGCAGCGGTGGTAGTACGTCTTACCGTGTTTGTTGTAGCCCATCGCACTGTAGATTTCCGAGATCGGTTTCGCCGGCATCAGCTGCTGCAGAAACAACACGTACTGCGCTGGAATACTGGCGTCGACCAGAAAGTAGGAACGAGTGAAACTGAACAATACGCTGACCTTGTCCGAACCGAACAGCACCGTATCAACGTACACTGCGCCCTGTTCATTGTGCAATACGGGTAAAACAAAGGGCATCGAATTCGAGCCGGAAACAATCCGGCCTACTATATAGGCCCCCTTGTTACGAAAGAAGTAGTGTTCCAGCGTCTGGAACTCCACGTTGCTGCCGCTGATATCGAAACGCGGCGCCAGATAACTTTCAATCACGCCGACAATATTACCGATGTCTCGCTGCTTGTTCTCAAACGGAATGTTGAAGGCATAGTCTTGCAACAGATCTTCAAACACTGCCTGTAGCGAGTCTTGCAGCGGGTAAGTACGATAGACCTTACTCACATCCGCAGGCGGCATATCCCCCTGAGGAGAAAATACAAAAGCGTATTCATCACGTATTTTCCTGTGCTTGAAGACCGCACAATAAATCGAGTTAAAGAACGTTTCCGCTATCTCGAAATTATTGTGCCCTTCAATCAGGTCAGAGTAGACACTTTTTGCCTCGTGCCAGAACGCATAGTCGTGCAACTCTTCGCCCGCAATCAGCTCAACGTATTCATAAATCTGCGTGGTTTTCGCTTTATAGAGATCGATGCGTTCGGTAGAGGCAGCCTGCATGCCGAGCCAGTCTGCGTTTTCAAAGCGAGAGCGAGCGGCCAGTGTGATATTTTGAAACTCGGCAAAATACGACTCGAAGCCATTGAGTATCGTGCGTGCAAAACGCTCTCGTCTTTCCAAAGCCTGTGCTCCCGGGAAACGCTACTGCGGTGATGGCGGGCCAAAGCGGCGACGCAGTTTGCGCATGCCGCCGATCCAGCGATCGTATCCTGCTGCCTTATGCTGGCGATACTGCTCTACCTCCGGGTGGGGCAGTATCAGAAACTGCTCTGACGCGAGGCCCTTTGTCACAGCTTCTGCAACGTCTTCGGCGGTGATCACGCCGTCTACCGCCGCAGTACCGCCATCGCCATCACCCACGCTACCAATCATACGAGTGGCGACGGCCTGCGGGCAAAGCACCGAGACCTTTATGCCATCATCGCCATGTGTAATGGCCAGCGATTCAGCAAAGCCGATCGCGGCATGCTTGGTCGTTGAATAAGCCGCATCGCCAACCTGGCTGAGCAGGCCTGCTGCCGATGCCGTATTGAGAAAGTACCCTGCACCGCGCTCCAGCATACCCGGCAGACAGGCACGCGCGGCATACACATGCGACATGACGTGGATATCCCACATGGCTTGCCAGGTGGCGTTGGGGGCAGATGTCGCCCACCAGGGTTCACCATCAAGTGCGATGATGCCCGCGTTGCTGCAGAACAGATCAATACGGCCATAGCGGCTTTCTACAGCGGCGACCATACTCTTGATCTGCTCCTCAACGCGCACATCCACGCCGAAGGCCTCGCCGCCAATGCTGTCGGCTACCGCCCGCGCATTGTCTTGTTCAAGATCAACAACAACGACACACTGCGCGCCATCACTGTGAAAGCGCTCGCAAAGGGCTTTGCCAATGCCATTGGCACCACCGGTAACGACAACGACCTTACCGGCGACTTCCACTACAGCATTTCCCTGGCAAACAGCTCCAGGACAGCAGGATCATGCACGCCCAGCAACATACTGCCGACTTCGCCGCGCTTACCCGCTTCTTTCCACGCCACCAGGCGCTCGGCAATGCGCTCTTTCGGGCCAACCAGTGCAACTTCGTCCAGCAATTTATTGGGCACCAGCTTCTCGGCTTCTTCTTTTTTACCTGACAGGTAAAGTTCCTGTATCTGGTCGGCCTCGTCGGCATACCCAAGGCGCGAAGCGTAGTCGTTATAGAAATTCTTGCCCTTGGCACCCATACCGCCGATATACAGCGCCAGCCACGGACGCATGGCATCGAAGGCCGCATCCAGGTCATCGTTCAGGGCAACCTGCACAAATGGCGCAACATCAAAGTTATCCAGCGATTTGCCATTACCCGCTTTTTCGAAACCCGCGCTGATATGCTCACCCAGCACATCGTAGCGATCCGGGTTCATCCAAACCGGGAAGACGCCATCGGCCACTTCACCCGCGCAGCGCAAACCGGCTGGCGTAATTGAAGCAGTATAGATAGGGATATCCGGGCATGCGGCCAATATGGATTTGAGCGGCTTGCCCAGGCCGGTAGTGCCTTCACCCTTGTTCGGTAACTGGTAGACCTTGCCGTCGAATTCCACCGGACCATCACGCTCCATGATCTTGCGCATGATCTGGATATACTCCTTGGTGCGAGTAACAGGCTTGCCGTAGGGCACGCCATGCCAACCCTCAACCACCTGCGGCCCCGAAGCGCCCAAGCCTACGATGAAACGCCCGCCGGACATCTGGTGCAGCGACATGGAGGTCATCGCGCACATGGCCGGAGTCCGCGCCGGCATCTGCATAATAGCGGTACCCACACGAATTTTTTCGGTTTGAGCCAGCACCCAGGTCGCTGCAGTCACGGCATCATTACCGTAGGCTTCGGCTGTCCACACGGAATCGAACCCCATGGACTCCGCCTGCTTGATCAGGTCGATAGGGATATGGACTTGCTTGCCGGAATAGCCTAGTAGAAAACCTAATTTCATGTGGGATCTCCATTGGCGGCCCGGCACAATGCCGAGCCTGGGGGTTACATCAACTGTAGCGCGTTGCGTTGAATTTTGCCTGATGATAATCGCCATTGCCAAAACTGGCATTGATCATCATAAGACGCTTGGCGTAATGGCCGATGTCCAGCTCATCGGTCAGGCCCATGCCACCGTGCAGCTGAATGGCTTCGCCGAACACGCGCGTACCGGCGCGATCAACCATGACCTTCAACGCATGGATGGCAGTACTGGCATCTTCCTTCTCATCCGTCACTGCGCAAACCGCCCGGTACAACAGCGATTTAGTCTGCTCGTAATCCATGAACGTTTCTACCATACGATGCTGCAAGGCCTGGAAACTGCCGATCGCCACGCCAAACTGCTCGCGCTGCTTGGTGTATTCCACGGTCTTGGCGTTCAGCGTTTCCATGATGCCGACCGCTTCGGCAGAGACAGCCAGTGCCCCTTCGCTGGCGATGGCTGCAATGTGTGCATACCCGCCGTCCTGTTCTCCCACCAGATTACTGGCGGCGACAGTCACGTCCCTCAACACAACGTTGGCAACCTTCTGGCCATCCATCATACGGTAGCTGATAACTTCCAGCCCGGATGCATCGGCCGGCACCAGATAAAGGCTGATTCCCGCTTCGTCGAACTGCTCGCCGCTGGTTCTGGCCGATACGATCAAGTGATCGGCATTGGCGCCATTAAAGACCACGACTTTCTCGCCATTCAGTGTCACCTGGTCACCCTGAACAGCAGCCGTCGTTTTCACATCGGCCAGTTCAAAACGGCTCTGGCGCTCAAGATATGCAAAGGCGCCCAGACAACTACCGTCGATAATTTTAGGAATCATCTCGGACTGCTGCGCTTCACTGCCGGCGCGCTGCAACAAACCACCAAACAACACCACCGTCGCCAGATAGGGCTCGGCGATCAGGCCCTTGCCCATTTGCTCCATCATCAGCATCAGGTCTACTGCATCACCGCCAAAGCCGCCGTGTTCTTCCGCGAACGGAATCGACAGCCAGCCGAGCTCGGCAAACGTCTGCCAGTTTTCCCGGCTCATGCCTTCCTCTGTGGCGACAATTGCGGTGCGCTTTTCAAAATCGTAATCGTCCTGAATAAAGCGCGCTACGCTGTCCCGCAGCATGATCTGCTCTTCTGTAAAATCAAAATTCATCACTAATACCTCATTGCAACGGGATTAAAGGCCGAGTACGGCCTTGGCAATAATATTCTTCTGGACTTCGTTGGAGCCGCCATAAATCGTCGCGGCGCGGCCATACATGAATGAACGACGCGCCTGCGAGCCAAACTCATGTCCCAGTTGCTCAGCACTCAGATCATTCGGCAGCACGCCCTGGAAATAGGCTGCCACATCCATCCACAGTGCCTGTACGGCCTGCTGGATCTCTGTGCCCTTGATCTTCAGTAGCGACGACTCCGCCCCTGGCGCTCCGCCGGATGCCACCGAGGCCAACACACGCAGCTCGGTAAACTCCAGCGCCATCAGATCTATCTCGATATCAGACAGGCGCTTCTGGAACAGCGGATCCTGCAACAGGGACTTGCCGCCATTCACTTCTTTGGCTGCGTATTCCTTGATCAGCTCTACGCCACGCTTGGAATCGGATACGCCTGCGATAGCAGTGCGCTCGTGCGCCAACAGTGCCTTGGCGTAGGTCCAGCCCTTGTCCTGCTCACCGATCAGGTTGGCGACAGGCACGCGCACATTGTTGAACTCAACTTCGTTCAGCGAGTGATGGTTATCGATGGAGATAATGGGATTGACCTTGACCCCGGGCGTGTTCATATCAATCAGCAGAAAACTGATGCCCTGCTGTTTTTTACCGTCACTATTGGTGCGAACCAGGCAGAAAATCCAGTCGGCATATTGGGCGTAGGTGGTCCAGATTTTGGCGCCGTTGACGACGTATTCATCACCATCAAGCTCAGCCTTGGTCTTCAACGATGCCAGATCAGAACCTGAGCCAGGCTCAGAATACCCCTGGCACCACCAGTCATCACTGCTCAGAATGCGCGGCAAAAATGTGTCTTTCTGCTCCTGCGAACCGAAGGTATAGATGACCGGGCCTACCATCTTCAACCCAAAGGGGATGACATCGGGAATACCGGCACTGGCGCGCTCGCTGTCGTAGATAAATTGCTGCGTGGCATTCCAGCCAGTACCGCCGTATTCCTCGGGCCAGTTAGGCGCAACCCAACCTTTGGCGTGCAGGCGCTTTTGCCATTCGACAATCGCCGGCTTGAAGGTGTCCTTGTCCTGGCTGTTCAGGCGCGCCTGCAACTCATCGTCGAAAGCCTCGGCAAAAAAGGCACGCACCTCGTCACGAAAGGCGAGATCTTCCGGAGCAAATGATGTATCCACGGTATTACCTCTTGTTTAACAGGGGTTGCTGGTCACTGCGCGTGCCGTGAGTGGGCATAGACAAGCGCGTTTGACCCTCGGGTATGTTTTTCATTTTCGGGGCATGTACGATAGCGACTCCGGGGGCACAAAACAAGCAGTTAGAGTCATGGAAACATCGACAAAACATGCCCCGGAATCGGGGCACGGACGCATTAATAGAGCAGGCTGTATAGCTTGCGTTGGTAATCTGCCGCCAGCGGATCACCCTTGCCCAGGCTGGCAATGGTATCGAGCAGCAATTTCTTGGTAGTGCCGCCACCGTGGTTGATATCGATGCGCAAAATGTGGATGAGCTGCTCCATACCGTCACTGAAATGACCCCCACTGGTATATTGAACGCCCAGCTGGTGGCGCACGTCCAGATCATCGGGGTTCTCAGCGAGGCGCTTTTCCAGCGCTTCGATTTCAGGCGATTTTGCAGCCTCGCGCGCGATATCGATCTGCGCCCGCAGTTGCTCGTACCCGGCGTCCTGGTCAGCCATGCGTACCGTGTCGAGCACCAGTTCAGCCTCATCCAGCCGCCGGCTCTCAATCAGCGCATGCGCCAGTGTCAGCGTGATATCGTGCTGTTTACCCGATTCATCCCAGGCCTGGCGCAATGGCGGTAGCGCGGCACTGTAGTCGCCGGCCTCTATCGACGCCTGAGCTTTCTGCACCAGTGCATCCCAGGGCTTGGGCAGGAATTTCGCCAGCATCTCACGCACTGCCGTCTCCGGCTGCGCTCCGGCAAAACCATCTACTGGTTGGCCGTTTTGTATCACCATCACGGTTGGCAGGCTGCGCACACCAAACTGCTGGGTGATCATCTGCTGCTCATCGGCGTTCACTTTCGCCAGCAGGAACGCGCCCTGGTATTCCGTGGCAATTTTTTCCAGCAATGGCATCAGCACTTTGCAGGGCTCACACCAGTCTGCCCAGAAATCGACCACGACAGGCCGATTATGGGATTCTTCTATCAGCAGCTGAGCCGCGTTGGTTTCGTCGATGTTGACGATAAAATCATTCACGCTTGCTGTCCTCCCGGTCAACTTACTTGCGTCGGCCTACTTCGCGATTACTTCAGCCCCAATACGTCCTGCATATCGTACAGGCCTGCGTCCCTGCCCGCGGCCAGCCAACCGGCCGCGCGCACCGCGCCACGCGCGAAGGACATGCGGCTGGATGCCTTGTGGGTAATTTCCACGCGCTCGCCATCGGCAGCAAACGTGACGGTATGATCGCCGACAATGTCGCCTGCGCGCACGGTGGCAAAGCCGATGGTCTGGCGATCACGGGCACCCGTCTGGCCCTCGCGGCCGTAGACAGCCACGTCTTTCAGGTCGCGGCCCAGCGCATTGGCCACCACTTCGCCCATACTCAGGGCCGTGCCTGACGGCGCATCGATCTTGTGCCGGTGATGTGCTTCATAGACTTCTATATCCACCTCATCGCCCAGCACCCGCGCGGCCATATCCAGCAGCTGGAAGCACAGGTTCACGCCGGTGCTGAAGTTGGACGCCTTGCACACAGCGATTTGCGTGGCCGCCTGGTCAATGCTCTGTTGCTGCTCTGGCGTAAAACCTGTGGTACCGATAACGATGGCCACACCGTGCTCGACGCACTGCTCCAGGTTGGCCAGCGTGGCGGCGGGCACCGTGAAATCGATCAGTACGTCGATGTCGGCAATGACCTCGGCCAGACTTCCCACCACGCTAACACCGCACTTGCCCAATCCGGCCAGCTCACCGGCATCGGCGCCGATCAGGGTGCTCTCGGGTTGCTCTATGGCCGCGTTCAGCTGCAGGTCGTCGCCTGCCAGGCCGATGGCCTCGGTCAGAGTGCGACCCATGCGCCCGGCGGCGCCTGTAATCCCGATGCGAATCGTCATATTTTCATATCATCAAAGAAGTTCTTAACACCTTCAAACCAGCTGCTCTGGCGTGGCGACTGTGCATCGCCGCCCTCGCCCAGGCTTTCCTGGAATTTCTTCAACAGGGTCTTCTGTTCCTTGTTCAGGTTCACCGGCGTTTCCACCACCGCGCGACACAGCAGGTCACCCACACTGCCGCCGCGCACCGGCTTTACACCTTTTCCGCGCAGCCGAAATAATTTGCCCGTCTGTGTTTCTGCTGGAATCTTGAGCTTGACGCGACCATCCAGCGTGGGGACTTCCAGCTCTCCACCCAGGGCCGCCGCCACAAATGTAATGGGCACTTCGCAGTAGAGGTTCTTGCCGTCGCGCTCAAACAAATCGTGCTGCTTGACCGACATCTGCACAAAAAGATCCCCGGGGGGGCCACCGTCTGGTCCGGCTTCGCCCTCGCCCGACAGGCGAATGCGGTCTCCAGTGTCCACGCCCGGAGGTACCTTGACGGAAAGTGTCTTGGTTTTCTCAACACGTCCCTGCCCATGACAGGCCGTGCAGGGGTCACTGATTGATTTGCCGCGCCCGCGACAGGTAGGGCAGGTTTGCTGCACCTGGAAAAAACCCTGCTGCATGCGCACCTGGCCAGCGCCACCGCAGGTGCCACAAGTCGTCGGCGAGCTGCCTTTCTTCGCGCCGGAGCCGTCACACACGTCGCAGGCGCTCAGCGATGGCACCCGAATCTCTACCGTGGTGCCTCTTACCGCATCCTCAAGTGAGATATCCAGCGTATAACGCAGATCCGATCCTCGCTGCGGGCCACCTCGACCGCGGCCACCACCGCCAAAAATGTCGCCAAACACGTCACCAAAAATATCGCTGAAATTACCGCCGCCACCAAAGCCGCCGGCACCGCCGCCCATACTGGGATCGACACCCGCGTGGCCGTACTGATCGTAGGCCGCGCGTTTCTGCGGATCCATCAGAACATCGTAGGCCTCTGTAGCTTCCTTGAACTTCTCATCGGCCTGAGGATCGTCCGGGTTACGATCGGGATGAAACTTCATCGCCACCCGACGATAGGCTTTCTTGATGTCTGCACCCTGGGTGTCGCGATCGACGCCCAGCACTTCGTAGTAATCGCGTTTTGACATAAAACGTTCGGCTTATTTATCCGGTTATACTGATACAACGACGCGGGCTCTTAAGTCCCGCGTAGTTGTGGTTTAGTTTTAGCGAGGCGGTCATCACCGCCCCGTGTTCAGGCCGACGTTTACTTTTTGTCGTCCTGCACTTCCTCGAACTCCGCGTCGACAACATCGTCACCACCGGCATCCGACTGTTCGGCATTGCCTTCAGGCGCTGCGTTTTCAGCCTCAGCGGCCTGCGCAGTGTACATCTTCTGCGCCACCGGGCTGGTCACTTCAGTCAGCTTGGTCGCTGCGGCGTCGATCGCTTCCTTGTCATCACCTTTCACCGCTTCTTCGGCTTCGGTAACGGCTGCTTCAATGGCCGCTTTCTCGTCGTCAGTGGCGTGCTCGCCAGCTTCTTCGAGTGTCTTCTTCGCCGCGTGGATCAGGCCGTCGCAGGTGTTACGCGCGGTAATGAGTTCTTCAAAACGGGCATCCGCATCGGCATTCGCCTCGGCATCCGACACCATTTTCTCGATCTCTTCATCGCTCAAACCACCTGAAGCCGTAATGCGGATTGACTGCTCTTTACCGGTTGCCTTGTCCTTCGCGCTCACGTTCAGGATACCGTTGGCGTCCAGGTCGAAGGTCACTTCAATCTGCGGCATGCCGCGCGGCGCCGGCGGAATATCGGCCAGATCAAAACGACCCAGCGATTTGTTGCCCGTCGCCTGCTTGCGCTCACCCTGCACCACGTGAATGGTCACGGCGGTCTGGTTGTCATCCGCAGTCGAGAAGGTCTGCGATTTCTTGGTAGGAATCGTGGTGTTCTTCTCGATCAGCGGCGTCGCTACGCCACCCATGGTTTCGATACCCAGCGTCAGCGGAGTAACGTCCAGCAGCAATACGTCTTTCACATCGCCCGCCAGCACGGCGCCCTGAATGGAAGCACCCATTGCAACGGCTTCGTCGGGGTTCACGTCTTTACGCGGCTCTTTGCCAAAGTAATCGGCAACGACCTTCTGCACCATCGGCATACGGGTCTGGCCACCGACCAGGATGACGTCGTTGATTTCGCTGGGGCTCAGGCCGGCGTCTTTCAGGGCCAGCTTCACGGGCTCCATGGAACGCTTCACCAGCTCTTCTACCAGCGACTCCAGCTTGGAGCGAGACAGCTTCACCACCAGGTGCTTGGGACCGGAAGAATCAGCAGTGATATACGGCAGATTGACTTCCGTCTGCTGCGAGCTGGACAGCTCGATCTTGGCTTTTTCAGCCGCCTCTTTCAGACGCTGCAGGGCCAGCGGATCGTTATGCAGATCGATACCGCTTTCTTTCTTGAATTCAGCCGCCAGATACTCGATCAGGCGCATGTCGAAATCTTCACCGCCCAGGAAGGTGTCGCCGTTGGTTGCCAGCACTTCAAACTGGTGCTCGCCATCCACTTCGGCAATTTCAATAATCGAGATGTCGAAAGTACCGCCACCCAGGTCATACACGGCGATGGTATGATCACCCTTAGCTTTGTCCATGCCGTAGGCCAACGCCGCCGCGGTGGGCTCGTTGATGATGCGCTTGACGTCCAAGCCGGCAATCTTGCCCGCATCCTTGGTCGCCTGGCGCTGCGAATCATTGAAGTACGCAGGGACAGTAATAACGGCTTCTGTGACCGTCTCGCCAAGGAATTCCTCAGCGGTTTTCTTCATCTTGCGCAGTACTTCAGCAGACACCTGCGGCGGTGCCATTTTCTCGCCCTTGGCTTCCACCCAGGCATCGCCGTTGTCGGCTTCTACGATTTTGTACGGCACCATGCTGATGTCTTTCTGCACGACATCATCCTTGAACTTACGGCCGATCAGACGCTTCACCGCGTACAGGGTGTTATGGGGATTGGTGACGGCCTGGCGCTTGGCGCTCTGGCCAACCAGGATTTCGCCGTCTTCGGTGTAGCCCACGATCGACGGGGTAGTGCGATCGCCTTCAGCGTTTTCAATCACCCGGGGCTTACCACCATCCAGTACAGATACACAGGAGTTGGTAGTACCCAGGTCGATACCAATAATTTTACCCATTGTTGCTCTCCAGTTGCTGTGGCAGGCGCGGCCTGCCTATTTCAATTACGATGCACTGTATATTGGCGCCATTTGGTCGATTTCAAGGCTATAACCCTGGAATATGCGCGTGATCAGTGCCATTTTCGGGAATTTGACGCTCTCAGGCACCCGCCTTGCTCACCATCACCATCGCGGGACGCAGCAGGCGGCCATTAAGGGTGTAACCTTTCTGCATCACGGCAATGACTGAGTTGGGCTCTACCTCGGGGTTTTCAACCATGCTCATGGCCTGATGCAGGTTGGGGTCAAAGGGCTCGCCCTGGGGATCGACCTGTTCGATATGGAATTTGGCCATGGCATCACGGAAGCTTTTCAGCGTGAGTTCAACGCCCTCCACAATCGGCTTGACCGCGCCGTCTACCTCCGGAGCAGACTCCAGCGCACGCTCCATGTTATCCAGTACCGGCAGCAACTCCTTGGCAAAGGCCTCCAGCGCAAACTTGCGCGCTTTCTCGACGTCCTGCTCGGCGCGACGCTTCACGTTCTGGGCATCAGCCTGGGCCCGCAGCGCCTGGTCGCGCGCCTCTGCGATGGCCTCGTGCATCTGGGCCATCGATTCTTCCAGAGAGGGCTCTACGGATTCTGCATCATCAAGGATGCCATTGGCCTCCTGCGACTGCTCCTGCTGGTCTTCTGTGTCGGGCTGGTTAGGGTCTTGTTCGGCCACGCTTGCACTCCCTACTATGGCTGTCGGAATCGTCAAAAAGGCGCGGATCTGCCACAGCAGATGCGCGCCCGCTTATCTGATTCAGCATATGGGGGCTGCCCGGGCACAATTCAAGGGCCCGCGAGGGTGATTGGATTGCCAACGCGCTGAAGCGTGAGCGGGTGGGAAGCCTGTATCAGCTGGACAGCGCTGAACTGAGCATGCGGGCGGTGACATCCACGATTGGGATAACGCGCTCATAGGCCATGCGCGTGGGGCCGATGACGCCCAGCACCCCCAGGTTACGCACGCCGTCGTAATACGGCGCGGTGATCACGCTGTAATCACCGAAGACTTCGTAGCCGGCCTCTTCGCCAATGAAAATCTGCACGCCCTGTGCCCGGCTGGAGCGCTCCAGCAGATGCAGCAGGTCTTTTTTCTTCTCGAAGGCATCAAACAGCTCGCGCAGCTTGATCATTTCCTCGGCAGTGGCGTTGTCCAGCAAACGGGATTCGCCAGCGACTACGTATTCCCCCTCTGCTTCTTCCTGGTCCAGTGCCTTGCTGGCTAGATCCAGTGACGCCCGCAGATAACTGTCGATCTGGCTGCGCGCCTCCTGCATTTCGCCCAGCAGGTGTTCCTTGACCGCGTGCAATGGCCGGCCAGCAAAGCGCTGGTTTACCATCGCGGCGGCATCGCGTAATTCCTGCTCGGTAAAGGTGCGCTGGGTATGGATGATGCGATTTTGCACTTCGCGCTCGTTCACCACCAGAATCACCAGCACCCTGTCACCCGACAGGGGCAGAAACTCCACCTGCCGCAACTGGTTGGCCTCCTGGCGCGGCACGGTCACAAGCCCGGCCTGGGCCGTGATGCTGGACAGCAGCGAAGAGGCAGACTGCACCAATTCTGTCGCGGATTTATCAGGATTGAGCTGCTCACGCAGTACCGCGATGGCTTCATTCTCCAGCGGCTTCACCTGCAAGAGCGAATCGACAAACAGGCGATAGCCCATGGCGGTGGGCACGCGGCCCGCAGAGGTATGTGGCGAGTGCAGGTAACCGCGCTCTTCAAGATCTGACATCACGTTGCGGATGGTGGCAGCACTGATTGGCAGGCCCGCTTCGCGCAGCAATGTCGTGGACCCTACCGGCTGGCCGTCCTTGATGTGGCGCTCAACCAGCGTTTTCAACAGCAGGCTGGCGCGCTCTGAAATTCCACCTGAACTCATGAAACTCACACTCTCCTTCACTCGTTGCGGTTGTAACACAAGCGCCCCAATTTACAAAGCCGACAGGAGAGCGCACACGCGCGCAGATGTTTATGCCGGGCAGATTCTGCGGTATAAGTGAGCCACCAAGGAGACGGCCAGACATGCTTACCCACATCAGTATCAGCAACTACACGATTGTTTCGGCACTGGAGGTAGAACTGGGTGCCGGCATGACCGTGATCACCGGAGAAACCGGGGCGGGCAAATCCATCATGCTGGATGCACTGGGCCTGTGCCTTGGTGACCGGGCGGACCCAAAGGCCGTGCGCCACGGCTGTGAACGCGCCGAAATCATCGCCGCCTTCAGTCTTGCAGACATCCCCGAGGCGCAGGCATGGCTGCGCGAGCGCGACCTGCACCACGGTGAAGAATGCCTGCTGCGCCGTGTAGTCACCGCCGAGGGCCGCAGCCGTGCCTACATCAACGGCAGCGCCTCCACGTTACAGGACTGCGCTGAGCTGGGCGCCATGCTGATTGATATTCACAGCCAGCACGCCCATCAGTCACTGCTGCGCAAGCCCGTACAACGGCATCTGCTGGATGCCTACGCCGGCCACCTGCCGCTGACGCGTCAGATCGAACAACTGGCCTCCGACTGGTTGCGCAAGAAACGCGAACTGCAGCTGTTGAGCAGTGCCCACGATGAGCAGACCGCGCGCGCCCAGCTGCTGGCCTACCAGGTACAGGAGCTGGATGAGCTGGCGCTACAGGAAGGTGAACTGGCCGAGCTCGAGCAGGAGCAGAAATTGCTGGCCAACGCAGAGGATATTCTGTCTGGCGCCAATGAGGCACTGGATTTATGCGACGCCCACGAAAGTGGCGCGCGACACGCACTGCAGCTGATCAGCGGCAATACGCACTCGGCCGCCGCCGCCAACAGCGCGCGGGAACTGCTGGACTCTGCCGCCATCGCGCTGAGCGAAGCGCGCAGTGAGATACAGCACTATATAGACAGTGTAGAAATCGATCCGGCGCGCCTGGCCGAAGTAGAGAAACGTCTGGAAGACATCTACGATGTGGCGCGCAAGCACCGCGTCATGCCCGAACAGGTCATGGAATTGCACGCCAGCCTGCGCGACGAATTACAGGGGCTCGAGGACGGCGGGCAGCGTATTGGCCAGCTGGAAACTGACATGGAAGCGCTGGCCACCCGCTACCATGAAGACGCCGCGACACTGGGCAAAAAGCGCACCAGTGCCGCCAAAAAACTGGTGAAGAAGGCGTCCGAGCTGCTCGCATCACTGGCCATGGGCAATTGCACACTGGAAATTGCACTGACGCCCCGCGACAGTGCCGCCCCCCACCCCCATGGCAGTGAAGACGTCGAGTTCCTGATCAGCACCAATCCCGGTGCACCGACCCAGCCGCTGGGTAAAATCGCCTCCGGGGGCGAGCTGTCGCGCATCAGCCTGGCGATCCAGGTCGTTACCGCCAGCACCAGCACCGTGCCCAGCATGGTGTTTGACGAGGTCGATGTGGGCATCGGCGGCGCTGTGGCCGAGGTGGTGGGAAAACTGCTGCGCACCCTCGCCGAGCAAACCCAGGTGCTGTGTGTGACGCACCTGCCGCAGGTGGCCGCGCAGGGCAACCAGCACCTGCAAGTCAGCAAAACGAGCAATAAAGCCTCGGTAGAGACATCCCTGCATTCACTGGCCGAGGAAGACAAGGTGCAGGAGATCGCGCGGATGCTGGGTGGTGTAAAGATCACCGCACAGACGCTGGCTCACGCGCGCGAGATGCTGGAAAACGAGTGATTTTTCAGAAATGACTTGTTTGTAGGAGATGCGGTGAGCCGATGCCCAACGCAGGGCAGCGTCAGCTGTCCTCTTTCTTGCGCACGTACAGCACCAGTGAGTGATCTATCAACTCAAAGCCGTGCTCTTCCGCAATCTGCTGCTGGCGCTGCTCGATCACCGGATCGGTGAACTCCACCACATCCCCTGATTCCATACAAACCATGTGGTCATGATGCTCCCCACGCGCCAGTTCAAACACCGAATGCCCGGTTTCAAAATGATGGCGTGTGACCAGGCCGGCGCTCTCGAACTGGGTGAGCACCCGGTACACCGTCGCCAGGCCCACATCCTCGCCCGCTTTGAGCAGCGCGCGATACACATCCTCTGCGCTCATGTGCAGCGCGCCGTCGTCAGGACATTCCAGGATCTGCAGGATTTTTACGCGCGGCAGTGTGACTTTGAGTCCGGCGTCGCGCAGTTCCTGGTTTTGTTCAGCCATGGTCCGAGGGGTTCTCTGGGAAGTTCAGTAGGGGTATGATGCCACCCCAGTTACCTAAGTGGAAGTTTTGCCCCATGCGGATCCTGTTGGTGTCCCTTTTTGTTGTGTCGCTCAGCGCCTGCGGTTTCGTCGGCTTCCCCGGCGTGTATCGCATCGACGTAGAGCAGGGCAATATCATCACCCAGGAAATGGCCGAGCAGCTCAAGCCCGGCATGAGCCGCCGGCAGGTGCAGTTTATTCTTGGTACACCGCTGGTTGAGGACACATTCAACCAGGATCGCTGGGATTACCCCTACGTGAAACGCAACGGCCTGGACGTACTGAGCCAGTCTGTGCTCAGCGTGTTTTTTGAAGATGATGCTTTGGTGAACGTCACCGGCGACTACCCGCCTCCGGCGTGGCAAAACCTGGATGACAGCGCAACAGATGCGGCGGCTGATGAACCGGCTGCCGAGGACGAAGACGCCTGAGCCAGCCTCACCAGCGGGTCAGTAGCGCCGCCCCATCAGCCACGCTCTGTCTACTCATTATCCGCTGATTTAGCTTTGCGCTCTTTGGCCCTTGCAGCCCGGGCTTTGCGCACTTCTTTTGGATCCGCCATCAGCGGGCGGTAGATTTCCACTCTGTCACCGCTGTTCAGCACCTGCTGCGGCGCGACCAGTTTGCCGAACAGACCCAGCTTGGCGTTATCCAGATCCAGCCCTTCAAACCTGTCGGCGATACCCGATTGCTGCGCTGCTTCGAGCGCCGTGGTTCCCTCTGGCACCTGCACGGCAATAATGGCCTGCTTCTCAGGCAGGGCGTAGGCAACTTCCACTGCAATTGTATTGTCTTGCGCCATCGCGTTAACCATACATCTGCCTGGCGCGACGCTCCACGGCGTCCACCAGGTTGTTAGTGACTTTGTCGAACAGCCGCGCTGCGGCAGCACCCAGCACACGGCTATTCACGGTGAACTCCAGGTTCAGGCTGATTTTGCAGGCCGCGTCTCCGAGATCACGAAAATCCCAGCGCCCGTGAAAGTACTCGAACGGGCCATCCAGCAGTTCCAGCGTAATTTGCTGCGCATCGATCATTTCGTTGCGCGTACTGAAACTTTGCGAGATCCCGCCCTTGGCAAGATCCAGCCGCGCTTCCATCCAATCCTCACCGCGCTGTAATATGGCAGCACCCACGCAGCCATCCATGAAGCGCGGATACGCCTCTATATCGTTTACCAGATCGAACAACTGCCGCGCCTTATACGGTAACAGCGCGCTGCGATTGATCACTTTCATGCGGTTCTATCTTCTCACATCAACAATCTGCTGCCGGGTTCACTACCCGCGCCCTGCAATCAGCGGCGCCAGCAACATTATGGCGATCGCCGGCGGGGCAATATACCGCAACAGGAAGTGCCACTGCGAGAAAAACAGGCCAGATTCACGGTACAACTGGGCGCGCAGGATCTCCGGACGCAGACACCAGCCAGCGAACAGCGCCGTCAACAGCGCAACCAGCGGCAGCAATACGCCCGCCGTGAGGCTATCCAGTGTTGCCAGCAGGTTACCGTCCGGCAACCAATCCGGTGCGGCATCAGGCGTCATCGACAAAATCACGGCGATGCCCAGTGCCCAGATCACAAAGCCGGTAACGAACGCCGCCACCACGCGCCGCAGCCGCAGATGCTGCACCACCGCCGCCACGACGGCCTCCATCATCGCCACTGCAGAGCCCAGCGCCGCCACCGCCACCAGCATGAAGAACAGGGCACCAAACAACTCGCCCTGCAGGATATTGCCAAAGGCATAGGGAATACTGATGAACAGCAAACCGGGGCCAGCCGCCGGTGCCATGTTGTTGGCAAACACCACCGGAAAGACAGCGAGACCCGCCAGGAGTGCGATCATCGTATCGAATACCGCTACCGCCATCACCGAGCGGCCAATGGGAATGCGCACCGGAGCATAGGCGCCAAAGCTGATGCCAACGCCCACACCCACGCCCAGCGTAAACAGTGCATGACCCAGCGCCACCAGCACCGACATGGGCGTGAAATCGACCCACTTCACCGAGAATAGAAAATCGCGCGTGGCAGGCATATCGCCGTTGTCGAAGCCGAAGCCGATCAACGCCAGCAGCAGCGCAATCAGCGTGGGCACCGCCAGCCATACCAGCAGCCCCACCCCGCGCTTCACGCCACACGCCACTGCCACCACTGTGGCCAATACAAACAGCGTTTGCCAGTAGATCTGCCGCGCGGGCTCCGCGAGGAATTTCTCAAACTGCTGGCCTACCACCTCGGCACTGGCCGATGAAAACAGACCGCTTTGCATGTCACGTGCGTACGCCAGGCTCCAGCCGGCCACCACCGCGTAATACGACAGAATCAGCACGCCGGTGATGCAGGCCAACACCCCCAGCAGCATCCAGCCGCGCGACAGTAACGAGCGATCAGCGGCCCAGCCGATGGAACCCACCGGGCTACCCCGGCCGTGGCTGCCAATCACCACCTCGGCCACCATCACCGGTACCGCAATAAGGAACAGGCACAGTACGTAGCTGATGACGAACGGCGCGCCACCGTGCTCGCCCGACAGGTAGGAAAAGCGCCACAGGTTGCCAAGGCCAACTGCCGATGCAGACAGTGCCAGCACGAAGGTGGTGCGCGTCTGCCAACCGCCCAGGGACTCCCGGCGCACCAGGCTCACGCTGAAAAACCTCTGATTATCATTACCTTAGGATGCTCCGCAGCCACTGAAGTGAAAACAGCAAGATTCACGTTTCACCATTGTGCCTTGTCCGTATAATGCGCGCCATGAGCAAGAAGAAAAGCAACAAACCCAGCAACGTTATCGCCCAGAACAAGCGCGCCAGCTTTGATTATAATCTGCTGGAGACTTTTGAGGCTGGCGTTGTGCTGTCTGGCTGGGAAGTGAAAAGCCTGCGTATGGGCAAGGCCGATCTGGCAGACTCCTACGTACTCATCAAAGATGGCGAAGCCTACCTGCTGGGATCACAGATTATTCCCCTGCCCACCGCGTCAACCCATTTTGTGACCGACGCCACCCGCACCCGCAAACTGCTGCTGCACAAAAAAGAGCTGGCCAAGATCCTGGCCGCGATTTCACAAAAGGGCCAGACCTGCGTGTGCACCCGGCTGTACTGGAAAGGGCATCTGGTGAAAGCGCGCATCGCGCTGGCCTCAGGTAAGAAGCAGCATGACAAACGCGACACCGAACGCGACCGCGACTGGAACCGCCAGAAGCAACGCGTGGTGCGCGAGAACGTCAAACAGTAAACAGAGCCTGTATCGCCCTGTTGACTTACTGCCTGTCAGGCAAGCGCTTGCAGCGTGATTGCGGCACCAATCGCCAGCAGCAACAATAGCGCCACACGGCGATACAGCGCATTGCCAAAGCGCTTGAACAGGCCATAACCCAGCTTATCCCCCAGAAAGACCGCCGGCAGCGCAAGCAGCAGATACAGCCAGGTTGCGCGCGTAAAAAACCCCGCTATGGCATAGATCGCCAGCGCTGTTACTGCAGAGAACAAAAAGAACGTCATCATCAAGGCGCGGCTGCGACGCGGCTCTGTTTCTGTTGCCATGGCATAGATAATGATGGGTGGCCCGGGAATAGCGAAGGCGCCGTTCATCAGGCCCGACACCAGCCCGGTAAAGCTGCTGAGCAGCCCACCCGCCTGCCGCCTGGCGGGTTTGTAGACGGCCAGCGAGAGGCTCAGAATGATCACCGTGAGCCCTATCCAAAGCTGAAACTGCTGCACACTGATCATCGTGAGTACCGCCGCTCCCACTGCCGTACCCAACAGCGAGGCCAGCAGCAGCGGTGTGAGCTGCCTGACCGGGTAATCACCCCAGAAAGTGCGCCAGGTAGTGAGGCTGATCATCAGCACCAACAGCGAGCCCAACACCACCGCCTGGCTGGGCGCCATGAACAGGGAAAACACCGGTACCGCTGCCAGCCCGAAGCCAAACCCCGTAAAAGCCCGCAGGATGGACGCGCCAATGACGACACTCCACAACAGCGCCAGCTGCCCAGCAGTAATGGCCTCAAACGCCTCTATCACCCCGGCGGCTCCGACAACAACGAGGCCAGCGCCATCACGTGCGGATCGTGATCGTCAAGCTCGCGCAGCGCTATCGCCAGCTGCAAGAGATAATCCCGATTGCTGCCGCTGGGGCCATGGGAACCAGCGATATGCTCTGCCAGCTCATGTAACGGTGCATCGCCCAGAAAGGCGGGATTCTGTTCATCCGCCACATACAACACACCCTCTACCTCACGCCCGCCATCGTCCAGCTCGATAGCCGTGGCAAAACGCTGGTAACCGTTCTTCTCACGGTGATCCAGGTGCTCAAATACCGTGTGCTCCACCAGATAGGCCACCCCACGGCAGTGCCCGGAATCCTCAGGCACGAGCGTAACCACCCGGCCCGGGGCTTCCGGCGTGCCACGATGGTCGTGCGAGCCCTGCCAGAAGCGCCGCTGCCAGCCTCGAATACTGGCAACCTCGCGCTGCAGGTACGGAAAATCCACCTTGTAAATCAGCGATCCGTACCCAAATACCCAGGTAGCGGCGTTGTGTTGCAACTGCGACATAATCCCCTCGATACACGGCTCCCGTGCCCGCTACAGCGGCCACACCAGGAGCCCAACAGGGGCGAAGCATAGCAGACCCAACACCACGCCCAAGGGAACTTTAACGCGGAAAATGTGTCTATTATTACAACTTCCGCAGCTTCATCGCTTGCGGAAGCGTAACTTGCGCTATACTGCGCGCTCAAACACGGGGGCGATTTGGATTCGACGACGGTTACAAAACTTAGTGTGCATGTCGTGATGGTAGCGAATCACGTTAATCGAAAGCTGCAAACTATTAGTTGCCAATGACGACAACTACGGTGCTCAACTGGCTGCGTAAGCAGTCATAGACACCTTCTAGTGGCTTCGGCCCTAGCGGTCTTTAACAAGGTGCCAGCCCCGCGTTACTGACTGTCATATAGAACTGGATCGCTGTGAAGCCTGCCTGAGGTGGATCTGCTAAAACTTAATCAGGATCGCCAAACACACCCTGCCCGTCGGGTCGTATGCGGCTAAATTAATTGACGGAAACTAAGCATGTAGATCACTAGGCAGCGGACTGGCGGACGCGGGTTCAATTCCCGCCGCCTCCACCATTTAAACATCCAGCAACATCCACTAACGACCCTAAAGCCCTGTATTTCAGGGCTTTTTTGTTTATACTCCTTCCAGAGATGTCCAATACCATCCAGCCACATACCGCCCCAAAAGGCGGTATATATGACGGAAGATACGGTACCGACATTCTTGATACCGCCAATCTAATTCCTGGGAGGGTGAGGTGTGACTATATGGCAGCTCTAACAGCCACTAAAGTAAAGCAGGCGAAGCCCGGTTTAAAAGCGCTTAAACTCCGCGATGGCCGCGGCTTGTACCTGCTGGTTGCTAGCAATGGCTCTAAATACTGGCGCTATGACTATCGTTACGCTGGCAAGAGAAAAACTCTGGCTCTGGGCGTCTACCCAGACATTGGCCTCGCCGATGCCAGAACCCGCCACCAGCGCGCCCGCGAGCAACTTGCCCACGACATAGATCCGGGAGAAAAACGTAAAGTAGAGAAACTGACTCGTAGTATCGCTGCGGCTGATAGTTTTGAAGCCGTGTCCCTAGAGTGGTTTACCACAAAAATGAAAGACAAGTCACAGAGCCATCAAAAGCGCACGATGAGCGCACTGAAGCGGGACTTATTTCCAAGTCTCGGTTCACGCCCCATTTCTGCCATAACGCCTTTAGAACTGCTTTCAACGCTACGAAAAATTGAATCACGAGGTGCTATAGAAACTGCGCACAGAGCCAAACAAACAACAGGACAAATATTCCGTTATGCCGTCGCTACTGGGCGCGCAGGTCGTGATCCCAGTAATGACCTAAAGGGCGCCCTCAAAAACCCGAAGAAAAAGCACTTGGCTGCCATTACCGATCCGGACGACGCAGGACAACTACTACTCGCTATCGAAGGTTTTACCGGGACACCGACAGTAAAGGCTGCGCTGAAATTATCTCCCCTCCTCTTTCAACGTCCTGGAGAAATTCGAGGCATGGAGTGGGATGAAATCAATTGGGAAGAGGAGCGCTGGGAACTACCTGCTCAAAAGATGAAGATGAAACTGCCTCATATTGTCCCTCTCAGCGCTCAAGCCCTAGCAGTCCTGCGAGATCTACATATGCTTACTGGCCGAGGAAAGTATGTATTTCCAAGCGCTCGCGGCGCCAGCCGCTGCTTAAGCGAGAATGGAGTCCGTACCGCATTAAGGACAATGGGCTATGACAATAACCAAATGACACCCCACGGATTCCGAGCAATGGCACGCACCATACTCGATGAAGTCCTCAACTACCGCGTAGACTATATCGAGCACCAACTAGCCCACGCCGTGCGCGACGCAAATGGTAGAGCTTACAACCGGACCTCGCACCTAGATGGCAGGGCAAAAATGATGCAGGAATGGGCAGACTATTTGGATCAACTCAAAGCCAAGGCGCGAACTACTATCAAGGGCACGAACGCTGTTACGTAGTGACTTGGGCACGGCGAGACCAAAACAGCCAATAGCAACTGGACCAATGACTAGTTATCCTCGGATGTAACCCGAGGTTGCTGAGCCTAACATATTTCGCTAACAGCCAATCCATTGAACACCCAGAATTGCACCTCACCTCCAGACTTCATTATCGGGGTAAATATGAGCAAACGTCAGAGACACGGCGAAGAAAAAGCCAAAAGCGAAACGTCGACGGTGAAACAGGAACGAAAGCTCAGAGATCGAGCACACCTATGTGGCGTGGCTCAACTGAAGGCGATGCGCCTACGCAACAAATCCACGCAGACATATGCAGATAAATGCGATGAACTTGAAGGAATTATTGAAACAGTAAAAGCAAGTGCCGCAGGTGCGGAATCATTGGGGGACTCTCTTCTCAGTTTATACGTTCTGAGAAACTCCTTTCAGCGCCGAATGGACGCAGCCAAAAAGTCTGGAGATCTGGGACGCGAGGATCATGCCAGCAAAAGACTGCGGAATCTAAATCAACTTCTTGACATGTTTATCTCTGGTGAATGCTCTTGGAATAACACCAAAAACCGCGAACACACGGATGCCGACCTGAAGCCTGTCGGGCGGTTCGAGGCCCAAGAAAACGCGATCTTGGCAGCTATAGTTGGAGCAGGTTACCACCCAACAGAGTTGCCCAAAAGTGCACCCGGACAACCTGGTGTCAAGGCACAAATTCGTGCAGCAGTGGAAGGCGGGGAAATGCCATTTACACTTGATACATTCAACAAAGCTTGGCAGCGTCTACGAAAATCTAGAGCTATAAGCGATACAGAATAGCCGTGGCCATCAGGTATGGGCCAAACTGGCCCCTTGGCCCCTACTTGATGGCCCACACCTCCCACGCATTATCTTCCACGTTCAACCAGTAGAACCCTAAGGGGGACATGAACGTGGCAGAGCATCCAAGCAACAACAATTCTTTAATCCGATTGCCCGAAGTGCGAGCAATCGTTTCGCTTAGCTCCAGTACCATCTACGAGATGGTAGCTCGAGGCCATTTTCCAGCTCAAGTCAAGATCGGCCCACGAGCATCTGCGTGGGTGGAGTCCGAAGTATTGGCATGGGTGGAATCCCGCATAGCGATGCGCGAGACCGATGGAAAGATAAGTCATGAATAGTGCACTTGTTCTGGGCTCAACACACAAAAACGCTCAAACAAGATTTATGAATAAACCGCCGAGAGGATGTTTAGCGAATCGGATCGCTAAACGTCAAGACGAGGGTCGACGTCAGTTCAGGTCCACTCATCAAATCAAGAGCTCCCAGTGCCAGGTACCAAGTCTCTTAATCAATCTTGGAGGTAGAGTATGAGGGACCTCGCTGTGTTTTCACGGTTAGACCCACAGAAGAAAGTCTCTGATGACGCCACCAAGAGCCGTCTTATGGGACAGAGGGTCACAACTATGTGTGCCTCTGAAATCAGTCGGAAACCCGAGCGAAAGCGATGTATCGCTGGCTATTTTCCGACTCACGGGACAACCGCGCTTGTCGCTATGGGTGGCGTAGGTAAGACGACCTGGCTTACGAGAGTTTTGCTAGACGAAATGGCTAGGGATGAAAGCTTGGAAGTGATGATCATCAGCGCCGAGGATGGGCCAGATGACTATCAAACGAAGATCCACAATAGCTTGTTCAGCAAAGACGGTGAGGGTAGAAATTATCATGACGTAGCACTAGAGCAAATCGCGGGGCGAATGCACATCCTCAATCTTAAAGGTATTGGTGCAAAGCTGGTAGCCGACAGGGATGGAAATTTCGTGCCATCTGGCCTTGTCGATGAGTTGCTCGACTTGATGCGCGAGGGCTATCCGCGGGTACGCATTCTGTTGTTTGAAACAGTATCACGGTTTGCGGGGGGAGAAACCAACGAACGGTTTGAGGCACTGATAAGCGCCTGCGATCGACTTGCAATGGAGATCGAGGGAGCAGTGGTATTGGTTCACCATACGGGCAAGTCACAAGCTAGGGAAAAAGTTACGGACATTTATAGTGGTCGAGGCGGATCAGCCTTGGGAGATAACACCCGTTCATTCATTGTTTTAACCCAGATTGATCCTGAAGACCAAAACAGGTATCCGGTAAGGGCATCACTTGACGATGTTTGTGCCAGCAGAGTTTTTGAAGTCCGTCATGTTCGCTATAGCTATGGTCGCACAAAAAACCCTTTGTATTATGTAACGCGGCAAGGGTGCAATCACGGGCCAGTTCTGGAGCAGCTTCAGACTTTGAGTCGTGCTGAACTTAAAAAAATGCGGATGGAGGCTATAGACGCTGCAAATGCAGCAGCCACCACGAGAATTTTCGATGCGATCAAGGCTAATGGTGGCGTTGTATCGAAGAAGTTTTTTGATACACAGACCAAACAGACAATCGGTGTTACCCAGCAAAAGGGAAGGAAATTGATTGCTGACCTTTTGGAAGCAGGAAAGCTGATTGAATGTGAACAGTCGAAGGGACGGGCCAAAATAAAAATGCTGAAGGCCGGAGAGGTTGACGGTGCGTGAAGTGAAACCACAGACCGTGACACGGCGCGTGGGAACCTCCCGCCCAAGGAAGGTAGGAAATGACCACCAACACACCCCACCCACGGTGTGTGGTGGTCTTTATTCCTATAGGGCCACACAGCGTCAGCTATATGAACAGGATTTGGTAAGCCAAGGTCACTTAACCGCTCCCTCAGTGGGAAAATTAGAGTCACAGAGCGTCACGTTCATAGCTCGCTATATGGCTGATGAAATATCTACTGTAGGTTTTGAGGAGAGCCATAGTTCGCCAGATCTCAGCTTGGCCAAGGGGCACAGTCACAACATACTCCCTTCTCCTGGGTGGATTCACTTCGCTGTTAAAGGCATAAAAATCAACAACATGGAGCAATAGAATGGCTAGACCAAAAAACTCGCGCGATATAGCACCGGAAATACGCGGTGCATTTCTTCGCGCACTGAAGATCCGGGAGCATGAAGGTAAGGGTTCGCTATCAGACATGATCCTAGCGGCAATAGACGATCACGGCATCCTCAAGGTGCTTGATGTTATGGCGAAATTTACTCCCCGATCAATGGATGTGACAAATACAGAATTATCAGCCGAGGACTGGCTGGAGAGGATGGCAAATGACAACAATAGTGAGCGAGAAGGCCCTTGCACAGCGGACGCTCTACAGGGACAGTTTCACTGAGTTCGCCCGCGACTGTCTCAAGATCCGACCGAAGGAAGGAGCGATAGCGCCGCTTGTGCTGAATAAGGCACAGCTCTACCTCCATGAGCGGTTGGAGGAGCAGAAACAAAAGACAGGCAAGGTCAGGGCTATCATCTTGAAGGGCCGCCAGCAGGGTTGCTCTACGTACGTTGAGGCGAGGCTATACTGGAAGACAATCCATCGATTCGGTACGAGGGCGTTCATACTGGCCCATGAAACCGAGTCCAGCAAAGCCATCTATGAAATGGCCAAGCGGTACCACGAACATTGTCCCGCGGCACTCAAGCCTAGTACGGGCAGCAGCAATGCCAAAGAGCTGCTCTTTGATCGGCTCGACAGCGGCTACAGGGTGGGTACGGCGGGCAATGACAGCATTGGGAGGGGGACTACCCTGCAATACTTCCACGGCTCTGAGGTGGCGTTCTGGGAGGAACGGAATACTGCCGAGCTAACCTCGGGAATCCTACAGGCCGTGCCGGATGCTGACGATACCGAAGTGATATATGAGTCCACCGCTAACGGAGTAGGCAATTTCTTTCACCACCAGGTCGTCAAGGCTATGCGGACTGAGGGAGAGTACCAGCTCATCTTCATACCCTGGTACTGGCAGGAGGAATACACCAAAGCCCCGCCCCAGGATTTAGAGCCAACTTCTGAGGAACGAGAGCTAATGCAGGCTCACGGCCTGAACTACGGCCAGCTGTATTGGCGCAGGAACAAGATCATCGAAATGACAACGGCGTTGGTGGATGGCCACCAAAAGTTCCGGCAAGAGTATCCCAACAGTATCAATGAGGCCTTTATCGTCTCTGGAGAGGGAGGCATGATCAGCTCAACACTAGTGCAAAAGGCCAGGCAAGCCAGAGTAGCCGCGTCTGACGTGCTGATTGTTGGCGTAGACCCTTCCCGCGGTGGTGACCGGTTTGCCGTGATCAGGCGGGCAGGTCGCAAAATGTACGATCCAGAAACCCATGTGGGCGAGATCAACCTAGGTAGGGCCGTCCAAATCTGCAAGAAGATCCTTGATGAGGAGCGGCCTAAGCGGATGTTTGTTGATGCTGGGGGTGGCGCTGATCTCGTGGATCGCCTTCATGAATTAGGGTACGGACAGATAGTTCAAGCGATAGCGTTCGGTGGCTCAGCCTTGGCGCCAGAGAAGTACAAGAACAAGCGAGCCGAAATGTGGGGTGAATTAGCTACTTGGCTCGCTGACGAGAACCTGGAGGTGCAAATTCCTGATTCAGACGAATTGCAGAGTGACCTCTGTACGCCGAAGTCCAAGCGTGACTCGATGGACAGGGTCCTGCTGGAGTCGAAGGACGAAATCCGAAGGCGAGTGATGCCCAGTCCGGACTTGGGTGATGCAGCCGCGCTGACGTTTGCTGAGCTTGTGTTGGCAGATGACGCCTGGGAGGATAGCTTCGAGCCAGATTGGGGTGAGAGTGATTACTAGTCTGTCAGGATCAGATCAACCCACGCTGTCGGCAACTCGTTGCCGGCGGATCTCTTAAGCACAGTATCGAATACGACAAAACTGGGCTGGTTTCTTTGCGGCTTGGTCCGGGAATACTATGCTTCCAAATGCTAGAGCGTAAATCGCGCGGCTTGCAAACCTGGTGGAAAACGACGATCTCACTAGTGTCAATAAACAACGATTTCTAGCGTTTAAAATTTTTAACAATGGGCTTCATTTAGTAATGAAACCAAGCGGCGAATGTAGTGGAGGCCAACAGTAGTGCAGTTACGCTTCTGGAATAAATCAAAGAGGAAAGCAGCTTCCACTTGCGGCCACATCACTCTCAGACGGATGGGGTTGGTGAAGGATCTGCCGACTGTCATAGATGAGTCAAAGGGACGGTCAATGAGGACGCACACATCGCTATATCCGCACACGCTAGCGGAAATAGAAACGTCGAAAAAGCACTTAGCAACTGAATCTTGGCTAACACGGGCTAGGAATGCACTCCCCAAAAAGCGGATTACCAAAGAATGATCTGGTTTTTTTGTGCTAACTTTGACGTGCTGTATTCTTGAAATGCTAACAAAAGGCTTGAATATTTTGGAACTGCTAGCTACCGCAATGGTGCGCTAAAGATGAAGGTGATCTGTGTATATGACTTAACCGGGCATCGAGCTATCGTTACCATTTCGCTACCGGTATTTACTGGACTGACTTTGATACCAAGACATTTCACCATATGTATTGCGCTCGCCTTGCTAGGCCTTCTAGGCGCTTGCGCTGCCACTCCAGTTAAACAAGCAGTAGTGGACAGCGATTACATGGCGATGGAGGCGTTGCTGAAAAATGGTGAAACCCCTTCGGATTATTGGGAGCCGAGCGTAACTTCAGGGTATGACCTCGCGATTATGCGGGGTGATCTAAAAGCGATAGATCTATTCTTGAAATATGACCATCAAGTGCCACTGAATGCATTTATGGTGGCGGTCCAAAGTGGCAGACTTGATCTGGTGCCCGCATTAGTGGATCGAGGCGGAAATATTGATGCGGTCGCAAATGTTGATGCTCCCCTCGCCGAGGATCTTAGATACGTGCAGACAGTAGCTCCAGCACTAGGGCAAGCCGTATACAACCAAGATCGCAATGCAACGAAAACTCTCTTGGGGAATGGCGCATCCCCTGGCTTCATGATGGAGTTAGCGGGGTTTGATGCGTATTTTTCCCCGTTACATACCGCTGTTCATCTGCGAAATGTTGAGGTCGCGGGTCTTCTCGCCGATGCAGGGGCGCCTCTCAATGTAATGCTGTATGGCATGACCCCGCTAGCGCTTGCGGCTCAAAATGGTGATCTAGATATCTTGGAATTACTCGCTCGGCACGGTGCATTTATCGCCTATGACGACAAGTACGATCAGCCAATCAGTTTGGCTTTAAGCAATGGTCATGATCAGGTCGTAGACTGGCTCGTCTCGCAGGGAGTTCCCAAACCTGAAAGCTACGATTATTTATCTGCATTGAACAGAACGGGTGCTTCTGCGGCAGTTGCGGCCAAAAAAACAGCTCAGGTAGCCGCTGATATAGCGGTAGTTGCGATTGGTATTGCTATAGCCGTAGAAGCCTCGAAGTATTCTACGAAGCGCGATCTTTACCTTCCTCCAATTCCAGTTGCTTTACAGAGCATCAGCTCATCAACCAATGATCGAAATGGTTACTCCTCCGAACCTACAATTGGCGAGACACGAGATCAGAATGCTTGCTCATCAGATTACAGCTGTGGGACAGGCTATTCGTGTATCAAGAAATACTTGCGCAACACAGGAAGCTGCATGAAGACGCTTGATTCTTCGGGTGCCAGAACGTTTGATCTGCCGAGCACTGACAGCATTGGTCCCAATACAATGAGACAGTGTATAAGCTCATCTGAGTGCCCGACAGGTTTTCAGTGCGAGTATTCTTCAGGCCGATGTATAAAATAGTTTTTTCGGGTTGCGTTGACTAACTCGCCCAATAGCAGACGTACGCCTGGGAATACTGAGATTGGTCGACACGATCAGACCACCGGTTCTGATTACGCATGTAAGCTTGTATGTTCGGATAACCTCTAGGCAATGCGCCTTCCCAAGCCCATTTACAAGCTCATCGCGAGCTAGTAATCTTGCAGCAAGTCTGGACCACGAGCCTTGTGCTCAGAGCGCGATTGTTGCGCATGGTGGCGACCCAAAGCCTTGGCATCTGCCAGGGCTTTTTTGTGGGGTATCTAAACATAATTGAAGTTAGAGTCCAGGCGATCCATAAGAACATGGGTCAAACCTGTTCAAAAAATGCGGACAATGCTGATGGACTTGATGTCCGCGACAAGAACAGAGTGCATCACCCGGAAGCACTACCCTACTACCAGTTTTTCAGACGACGGGATGTGTGGCCTATCAAAGCACTACAGGATGAAGCTTAACTCGTGCTATTAATCATCACACCATGAACGGAGTATAGAGCAGTGATGCATACGATAATTTATGTCATGCGCCATATTGATAGTGGTGGGCACATCGAAATTCCCTACAAAAAGGTAGGCATCACAGGTGCAGGTAATGCCACGTTGAATTCTAGGCTGCAACAAATCAGCAGTACTAAGTCACCTATTAAGGCTCAGTGCATAGCAGCTTGGGAGCACGAGGATGCTCGGGCCGTAGAAAATGCGCTTCATATGCTCATGGAAGACAGTCGTATTGAAGGTGAGTGGTTTCTAGACAAGGAAGACACTCTCGTTGAGCGAATGCAGCCAGTGATGGCGCTGATTGGCGCAAAGGAAGTCGCAATTGAACAGAGTAACGATGCCTATACGCTAAGTGTCATTAAGAAAGAGGCTGAGGCACAAAAACACACAGATCATATTCTACTTGGTGAGATATCTGAATTACTTGTGAAGACATTGAGGTCTAGCTCTCGCTTAGCGGGTCCAACATTTTTCAGTGATGATAAGGAGCTAACCTACTATGTTAACGCTAGGAAATCCGGCCGGCATCACTTATCAATTGGCCGAAGCAGAGGCGTATACGAAGATATAAAGGAGTTCCTTGAATCTCATGGTTTTGACGTTGAGCAAGGAAGATTGGGCGGAGCCAGAGTTATGGCAATCAGCACAGAAACTGTTGCCAACATTATCAATTTAATTGAGCGTGAATTTGAGCCAGGGTTAAACATCTAACCCGGCCATAGCATGCGCTCCGTAGCTTGTCTCCTGCGTCCTTTTCGATCAGACCGCTTGCGTGTATCGACACTTCGGGAACGACGAGCAACCGACGAATTTTTTTCCGGCATTCTGGCCACGTCGAGCTGTTCTAGTCACCAATTCGTTACCACAGCGCGGGCAGCCTACCGACCGCATTGATGGTAGGTAGTGATCATCAGGGGCAACAGTGGGCTTCCCTTGGGCGGACGAGTTGCCTCGAAATGATCTGACATCCCTGACGAGTGCGGCAAGCTTGGTCCCATCAACAAGCTCTATCGGCTTGCCGCTTGCGAAGGTCTCAGCCTCCTGAGTAAAAGTTCCGGTTGCGACAATGGCGACAGATGCCGCACCGGCATCGACCATCACACCGTACATTTCGCGAATTACTCGGACTCCGATCCTGCGAGATTTCCAGTGCTTACACTGAACAAGATGAAGCTGACCACGTTTTTCGAGCTTGATGTCGATGCCACCGTCAGCGCCGCCTTGGCGGTTCTCACGGATCTTATAGCCTCTGCGGCGATAAACCTCCCCCACCAGTTCTTCAAACTGCTTCCAGGATAATGAACGAATGCTTTCCAAGCCACTTTGAGTGTCTAGTTGTTTCCGTTTGCGGTAAGAATTGAAAGCCGAAATCGGCGCTGGAATGAGCAGTAGAGTGGCTACAACGGGTGCCAGTTTGGGCAGTGCGGTCTTCCAGGCTAGGAAGAAAGGCCTATCTGGCAGCAGTTCAGGCAAAAGATAACGCAAGCCTACATAAGCCAACATTGTGGTGATGATGCTACACCACCATGGGAGGGTCACGAGTAGCCCCATTATGCCGCCGCTACGCCTTCCCACACTTCTGCTCCTTGTCTTCGATACCGGGTCAAGTCAACTAGTCTATGAGTCAACATGTCGCGAGCCAATGTTTAACCATCGAGAATTAGGGAATTCACAAATCTACCGGCCATCAGCTGAAATCGTTCGGGAGGACTGGCAGAGATCACAATTTAAACAGGCCCCTAGTATTGGGTTTAGGCAACTCTCTCATAGAGTTAGATGTTACCTGACGCTCTCTGGGAGGCTGCCTTCGGGCGCGGCGTCCCCCTCTGTAGACTATATTCAGGAAAAGAGAACAGGCGCTTAATCTTGGCGGCCGATTGAAGTACAGCTCATCCAGCCAGCAGACCGCCTTTTTATATAGTAATCTAAGCGCCACTAAATTTGATAGAGGATTGGCGTGCGTAGAATTTGCTCGCAACTGAAACCTACAAAAATTGCCTCGGTGTTATATAGACCGTTCGATTGTAGTAGCTGGTAGGCCTCAAAATCAGATGAGAGACGCGTATCAAAGGTTCTTCGAGTCGTGCTTACCCAAAGAACAGCTGTTTGCCTTCGGCTTGAGCGAGATCATTTCTTGCAAACCGGAAGTCGTTGATGGCGCCTGGACGGAATTGCAGGAGAAAGTGCGGGGCAATCGATCAGTATATATCCGTAGCTTTGGTCGTAACGGATCTGGGTCTCACTTATTCACTGAATTCTATCGTTTAGCCATAGGTAATGAAAACGTAGCAATTGATCCTACAAACAATTCCAAACCGACCGAAGCCCTTCGCGAGTTTACGGGATTCACGAAGACCCCGAAGCGTGGGTTCGAGTTGCTACGGAACTACCAAGTCTCCCATGTGTTTGGGCGAACCAAAAACGTATTCGCTTTCACGGCACCATGGAATATCGTTTTCATCCCAAAAATACTTGACCCCTTCACAGGGCACGAGGCAAAAGGCGACGCAGTATCCGAATTCATCGGCATGTTTCAGCGCGAGGTGTTTGAACGCTTTGCACCACAAATTCAATCATTTAATGAAACAATGGAAAATGAAGAGTTTCGGTCGAACTGTGTTCGGGCGATTGGCCAGATGGAGCGTTCTGGGAAATATGAGCTGGCCGAGCTATCAAAGTTTCGCAGGGCTGTTAGCCATGAACTGTCACCAATTAGCGTTGAGGCTTAACAGAACCTTGTATCGACCGCTGACTGATTACCTACCGGGGGAAATGGTGAGGATACTGATGTGCATTTCGGTTTTTGCCTCAAGTTGAGCCCTTCTCTGCGCGCTGATGGTCAAACTTTTCTGGCACAAACGTGCCGCTCCGCGGAATCTAATCTAGCTGAGAGAAAGCTTCCGTTAACGAGCCCATGTCGGTCATTTCACGTGAGCCGCTGAGACTGTAAATCAACTCAGTTCATCAAGTATGTCGTAGAGCTTCTGTCTGCTGAATCCAAGTTCCTTCGCAACTGCGGCCTTTGGTATGCCCTCCGCGACCATCTTCACAGCCCGCTTTCGGTCTGTCTGGGAGATAGAGGGCTTGCGCCCCATCTTTACCCCACGGCTCATAGCGGCCCTTCTGCCCTCATTTGTGCGCTCCAGTATGCGCTCCCTTTCGGCCTGAGCTACTGCCGCTAGGATAGTGGTCACCATCTTGCCCATGGTCCCTTCGGTGCTGATACCGTCGTCCAGAAACTGAACAGTGATTCCCCGTTCGTGGAGATCCTCGATAATGCGAATCATGTCAGCGGTGTTGCGACCTAGCCGGTCTAGCTTGGTAATGACGATATGATCTCCCTGACGAGCCTTGGTCATCATTAGTTCCAGACCCTTGCGCTTGTCATTCTTGCCGCTGGCCGTATCGGTAAATAGGAAATCCTTGTGATCCTTTACTCCGGCAGCCTTGAGCTTGTCGAGTTGCGTCGTGAGATCTTGCTGATTGGTTGATACCCGTGCATACCCAAGCTTGACCATATCCCGGCCCTCCCATGTAAGCTAAATCGATTACTTGACACCCGAATGTCAACTAAATTGAATGCATGATTTAATGTACAGGATATTGGCGGACAATATAGGTGTCAACAAATTTAAAAATTAAAATACACTTCTCGGCGGGCAGTAGCTTCCATAGCGATAGGATGACTGCCGTTGGCCTGAAAACGGTACCTGTGAATCTTTACAGTGGTGTGGGCAAGGCCAGCATCGCATATAGTCGTCCTCTACTCTCGGCAAACCCTTCGCGATGGAAGACGAAAAGGCGGCACGATGACAGAGATTCAAGCCCGATATAGAGTAGGCAACATCATCTATGTCGATTTCGACCGAATACCGGCATCACTGCGGCCGCAGGGTCGGATGCCGGCGCATGACGACCCAAGCGCCCTGTGGCACGCCACAGAGGAAGCATACCTGAAGGCCGTTGATACACCGGAGCAGCTCACGTCCGAATCTCGAGCGGCTCTGGTATTGGCCCTCACCAAACTGCTGGAAGTAAAAGCGGACGACGACCATTGCGCCCTGCTGGCATTACGTCTTGCGACCATCGAGCTGCAAATGGCAATCACAGACTGTTCCGAAAAGCCGGAAGCCAAGCGATTCTTCGCAGACCAGAGTCTGGTGCAACTCCAGGCCATTCTCGATTATGTGGGGGATGAAGTTCATGCCATCGAGGATGCTGATCAACTTGTTATTGCGCCCACTGCGATCCATATGCGAGTGGCAGGGGCACATTTACTGCTGGGCAATGAGCGTAGCTCTTCCAACTGTATGGAGTTTGCCGAGGAAAGTCTTGGGCGCCTCGATTTTGAGGATGGTGGTTGGGTGCGAGGCAAGCTCTTGCAGCAGATCATACAGTTTCGGAAACTGAGCTAAATGGCGCAGCGATCGTGAACGACTTTGTGCGCCTGCCGCTCAGGGATATTTTGGCCCTGGGGCGGTTGGGATTTAAGCAAGGAAAGGACGAAGTGTGAAAAGGCTAATGCGCTATCTTGGTGAAGTTTGGGCATGGTTCTGGCAGAGCAAGTTGCTTTTACAGACGATATTTATCATCGCCTGTGTATTGTCCTACAGCTACCTGACAGGGCCGACTGAAACAACAGTCATAAACGGCGGCTATATCCTGCAACTCTTGGGGATTTTGATGGCTATTAGAGGTTTGCTAATGGTACGCAGATATTTTCGGCATCCTCCACTGGCTGGTATAGTAAGGGATTGGATTGACCGATTCCCAAGGTGGCGACGAAACACGATAGTCGAGCCTGCGGGAGCCGAACTAGGGATAACTGGACATCGGCCATATTTAGAAGTGTGGGCGCCTGACAGGCCAGACCAGTCGCTTGAGATACGGGTGGAGGCGATTCTGCAAAACGTAGAGCGCCTACGAGAATTTCAGCAATCCACCACACGGCGATTAGACGATATTGATGACCATAATCGACAGCGTGATCGCCACCATGAGGACGCACTGGCTAGACTGGCTAATACCCTACACTCTGATCTGGAGACACTTCACACTGACGACATACTCCAATCGCTTATCGGCCTGGTTTGGGTGGCTGCTGGAATAGCGATAAGCGCGTGGCCAATCATGATCGTCCGATTTCTTACCTGATCCCTAAAGAGTTGATCAATGCCACGCTCTGTCTTGGTATGATCCGGTACCAGCTGCCAGGATGCGGTTGGATATTTTTTGATCAATATTGGCGGATATAAATGTTTCAGCAAACCTTCAAGAATATCGACGATGTCCTCTGGAAGGAGGCAGGTTGTACAACCGAGCTGGACTATACCGAGCAGACGTCCTGGATGCTTTTCCTCAAGTACCTGGATGATTTGGAGCAAGAGCGGGCTATGGAAGCCGAGCTTGTCGGCAAGCCGTATGAGTACCTGATTGATGAGGATCATCGCTGGGCCAAGTGGGCAGCGCCCAAGAAGGCGGACGGCTCATTCGATCACGACAATGCCCTCACCGGCGATGACCTGATCCGCTACATCAATCACGAACTGTTCCCCTACTTACAGGGCTTCAAGCAACGGGCCACTTCGCCGGAAACCATCGAGTACAAGGTGGGGGAGATATTTGGAGAAATCAAGAATCGCTTCCAGAGCGGCTACTCGCTCAGGGATGCCCTGGAGCTGATGGATCACCTCCGGTTCCGCTCCCAGAAGGAAAAGCATGAACTTTCCCACCTGTATGAAGCCAAGATCAAGAATATGGGCAATGCGGGTCGTAATGGGGGGGAGTATTACACGCCCAGACCGCTTATCAGGGCGATGATACAGGTAGTGGCGCCTCGAATAGGTGAAAGGGTCTACGATGGCGCGTGTGGCTCTGCTGGTTTCTTGTGCGAAGCTCACGACTACATGCGGGCAAATGACCTCACCACGCAGCAATTAGATATTCTCCAGACACGCACTTTCTATGGGAAAGAAAAAAAGTCCCTCGCCTACATCATCGGCATCATGAACATGATCCTGCATGGGATCGACGCGCCGAATATCATCCATACCAATACTCTGAGCGAGAACCTTGCAGACATTCAGGAAAAGGATCGGTTTGATGTGATCCTGGCCAATCCGCCATTTGGGGGGAAAGAGCGCAAGGAAATTCAGCAAAACTTCTCGATCAAGACTGGCGAGACAGCATTCCTATTTCTCCAGCACTTCATCAAGAGCCTCAAAGCGGGTGGCAGAGGCGCAGTAGTCATCAAGAACACCTTCCTGTCCAACTCTGACAACGCCTCCAAGGCTCTCAGGCAGGAACTTCTGGAAAGCTGCAACCTCCACACTATTCTCGACTGCCCAAGTGGGACTTTCATTGGGGCCGGCGTAAAAACTGTGGTGCTGTTCTTTGAGAAAGGCGCTCCCACCCAAAAGACTTGGTACTACCAGCTTGATCCAGGCAGGAATATGGGCAAAACCAATCCCCTAAATGACGATGATCTACAGGAATTTGTGAAACTTCAGAAGAAGTCTGCCGAATCAGAGAAGTCATGGTCTTTAGACATTACGGTAATCGACCAAAAGTCGTTCGATTTGTCTGTGAAGAACCCCAATGCCCCAGAGGAAGCAGCCATACGATCACCAGAGGAAATTCTCGCTGAGATAGAGGCGTTGGATGCTGAGGCGGCTGAGGTTCTGTCCGGCATAAGAGCGATGTTGTAATGAATGAATGGCCGGTCAGACAGCTTGGAGAATTGTGTGTCTTTGAAAACGGGGACAGAGGAAAGAACTATCCTGGGAGAAAGGCTTTCGTTGCGAAGGGAATACCATTCATAAATGCTGGGCATATTTCAGATGGGATAATTGACATGTCCGAAATGAATTTTATACCCCGTGAAAAATTTGACCTTTTAGGTAACGGAAAAATAAGGAAAGGTGATGTTCTATTTTGTTTGCGCGGTTCACTGGGGAAATTCGGGATCGTCACTGCGGCCATCGAGGGAGCTATAGCTTCTTCACTTGTGATATTGCGACCCAAAGAAAATTTGGATAAATATTTTCTCGGTTTATATCTGCTAAGCCCATTGTGTCAGGTGATGATAGACACATATAAAAATGGAGCGGCTCAGCCAAATCTTTCTGCGAGAAATCTTAAAAATTTCAAGATACCACTCCCCCCTCTCCCCGAACAAAAGCGCATCGTAGCCATTCTGGATGAAGCCTTTGCAGCGATAGATAAGGCGATAGCGAATGCTGAGAAGAACTTGGCTAATGCGCGGGAATTGTTTGAGAGTCACCTGCAAGCCTTATTTGCCCAGCATAGCGACGGGTGGGTTGAGAAAACGTTAGGTGAGATAGGAAAGATATCGATGTGTAAAAGGATACTGAAGAAGCAAACTGCTGCCTCGGGGGATATTCCATTTTACAAAATAGGGACTTTCGGAAAAGTTGCGAACGCATTTATTAGCAACGAAATTTATCAAGAGTTTAGAGAGAAGTATTCCTTTCCCAGAAAGGGAGACATCCTGATTTCCGCATCTGGAACGATAGGAAGGCGCGTTATTTACGATGGGGAGCCAGCATATTTTCAAGACTCAAATATAGTTTGGATCGACAATGATGAAAGTTTGGTATTAAACGAATATCTATATCAGTTTTACGGTATATGCGATTGGAACCCATCCAAAGGTGCAACGATTTCTAGATTGTATAACGATGATTTGAAAGCAATAAGAATTTCATTTCCCAACACCGAGCGACAAAAGGATTTAGTGAACGAAATGCTGGAGCTGGGTCGTCAAACTCAGGGTATGCAAACGCTCTATAGGAAGAAGTTGACCGAATTAGATGAGCTGAGGAAGTCTCTACTACATCAAGCCTTCAATGGACAGCTTACCAAGTCTGACGGTGAGGTAGCCGTCTAATGTCGCAAGGCAGTCTCAATGAAGCTGAAACCCGCGCCGAGCTAATTGACCCCGCTATCAAGAAAACGGGCTGGGGCGTTGTCGAGGCCAGTCGAGTCCGACGCGAGGTTATTACCCTTGGCCGCCTTCAGGGAGCAGGTTCCAGGGCCAAGCAGGACATTGCCGATTATGTTCTGGAGTACAAGAATCAGAAGCTGGCAGTCATCGAAGCAAAACGAGTTGATGCCGCTGTCACCGAGGGCCTTGCCCAAGCTAAACGGTACGCTACAAAACTCCAATCCCGCTTTGCCTACTCAACTAATGGCAAAGGCATCTACCGCGTCGATATGCTCACTGGAGAGGAAGGCGAAGTTGACGCTTATCCAAGCCCACAGGAACTCTGGGATGCCACCTACGGGGAGCAGGAAGCTACTGAGCGTTATTGGCGAGAGCGTATAGCGTCTGTTCCCTTCGAGGACAAGGGAGGCCAGTGGCAGCCTCGGTACTACCAGCACAACGCAATTAACAAAGCCCTCGATGCGATTACTCAGGGGCGGGATAGAGTACTCTTGACTCTGGCAACTGGTACGGGCAAGACCGCTATTGCTTTCCAAATAGCCTGGAAGCTGTTCCACAGTCGCTGGAACGGCCCCGACTGGCGTAAAGGCATTCCTGAGGGGGAACCCACTAGGCAGCCTCGTATACTCTTTCTGGCTGATCGGAATATTCTGGCTGACCAAGCCTACAACGCTTTCGGAGCATTTCAGGAAGATGCTTTGGTGCGGATTGCACCAGATGTCATCCGTAAAAAGGGCATGGTCCCCAAAAACGGCAGTATCTTCTTTACGATATTCCAGACGTTCATGTCTGGAAGCGACTCAGAGGGAAACCCCAAGCCCAGCTTTGGAGACTATCCTCCCGATTTCTTCGATTTGATTGTTATTGACGAATGTCACCGCGGTGGGGCGAATGATGAAAGTTCCTGGCGCGGCATTCTTGAATACTTCTCGCCGGCTGTTCAGCTTGGTCTGACCGCCACTCCAAAGCGCGATACGAATACTGATACTTATGCTTACTTTGGTGAGCCAGTCTATATCTACTCCCTGAAGGAAGGTATCAATGACGGCTTCCTGACTCCATTCAAGGTCAAACAGATTGCTACCACCCTGGATGAATACTCCTTTAAACCCGATGACGATGTGATTGAAGGTGATGTTGATCCAAAAAAAATCTACAGGGAATCGGACTTTAATAAGCTCATTGAAATCAAAGCGCGTGAGAAGAAACGTGTCGACATTTTTATGAATGACATTGACCAGCGTGAGAAAACTCTGGTCTTTTGTGCCAATCAGGCGCATGCCCTAGCCGTGCGTGATTTGATCAACCAGTCCAAAACAAGTACGCATACCGATTACTGCGTTAGGGTAACTGCGAACGATGGGGAAGAGGGAGAGCGTCAGCTAAGAGTATTCCAGGACAATGAAAAGACTATTCCAACCATCCTCACAACCTCTCAAAAGCTATCTACAGGCGTTGATGCGCGAAACATTCGCAATATAGTCCTTATGCGGCCAGTCAACTCCATGATCGAGTTTAAACAGATTATTGGTAGGGGGACCCGTCTGTACGATGGCAAAGATTACTTCACGGTCTATGATTTCGTGAAGGCCTACGAGCATTTCAATGACCCGGAATGGGATGGAGAGCCTGAAGACCCCGAACCTATTACGTCAAAACCCCCACGACCGCCCAATGAAGCTCCTGATGATCCTCAGCCACCTGGTGAGCCGCGACCCAGAGTGGAGAAGGTCAAAATTAAATTAGCTGATGGCAAGGAGCGCGAGATTCAGCACATGGTTGCCACGACCTTCTGGAATCCAGACGGCACCCCAATGTCAGCAGCCCAGTTCGTAGTGCAGCTTTTTGGGGAGCTACCTGCATTCTTCAAGGACGAGGATCAACTGCGCGAAATCTGGAGTAATCCGGAAACCAGAGAGCAGCTACTTCAGGAATTGGCCGAGAAAGGCTTCGGCGGTGAGCAAATAGACGAAATGAAACGCGTTATTTCAGCCGAAGAAAGCGATGTTTATGATGTTCTGGCTTATATCGCTTTTGCCAAAGATACCACTACTCGCGCAGATCGGGTAAAGCGACAAAAGCCAGTAATTGATGCTACCTACAATGACAAACAAAGGGACTTCATTGGCTTTGTTTTGACACAATATGTCGGAGAGGGTGTGGGAGAGCTGGCTGTTAGTAAATTACCTGATCTAATTGAACTCAAATATCAAAGTATGCACGACGCGGTACAGGTTTTGGGTAGCGTTCAGGGTATTAGGGAAGTTTTTATAGGATTTCAGAAGAGACTGTATGCTCCTGCATCTGACCATGAAGGATAATCGGGGCCGGCGGCCAAAATTCGGTATGAAATTAACAGTAAATGAAAGAACACTTTAGATTTGATCGTAGCTCTGAGGCGCCTGCATCCCTAAAGGAGTTCGCTTCTTGCTTGCCCAGAGTGGGCGATGACTCTTCAATTTGGAAGTGGGCCATCATATCAATAGATAATGCGCTTCAAGGATACATGACCACAGCGTTGATTAAGGGTAACAGCTTCGATACATGGCGAGAGAAAGACCGAAGGCAGCCCATGACGCAGACGGACATAGTATTAGCTCAGATATATGCCTATACATTTGTACTGCCGGATATGAGGCCATAAAGCGGCTAATCACGATTGATAATGGTCGAATGTTCTATCGTGATAGTGAGAGAGAGGCGTGCAAAGCAGTTTGTACTGACATTGATAAATTACTGACCGGTACCTCAGCCGTGTATGGTATCTGCGCTCAATATGGCGGCTAGATGCTGGAGGTTCATCGGGATACGCAGGGGCTTCTTTGTCTGCTCAGGAACGCTGAACTGATACGGCATGACTGGAGGAAGAGCAAGCAATGCCAAATCTTGTAGCTGGAGTTACTGTTAAAGATTGGGAAGAGAAATGGCAGACCATTGGTGTGCTGAAAGACTCTGATTTTAGCCCTTTTAAAGAATCTGCGGGCCTCTATCGCGCTAGATTGGTTGGAAAAATTGTCTATATTGGCAGGGCAATAGAAATAAGCAACGGCGGTATCAGGAAGCGACTAGCAGACTATACTCGAGAAAATGATAGCGCGAGGAAACACCCGTCCGGGGTAAAGATGTATAAGAATAGGGCATCACTTATAATTGATATATTGGAAACGGGAAATGATGATGCGGCTGTCAGTGCGGCGCAAAATCTTGAACCGTTGCTCGTCGCGAAATATAAACCAGAATGGAATGATATGTTGAAATAGTGAGGTGGCTAGTCGCTTGTTTGGCACATCTCCAATATCAGCCTTTTTGTTATTTCCCCCAACCTAGATACGCGCTCTGAAATTTCGGAGCTCGTTGAGTCGAAAGTAGCTCCCTCCCGGTTGTGCGCGATTTCGTTGCGAAGCCGAGTATAGATCGTTTCGCAGGAACTGGGGCGTTGGGGGCTAGCAGATGTTGGCGTATCGCGAGCGATTCTGAGTATCAGTCGATCAACCTCGTCCTGTCGATCTCCTGCGAGATTAAGAATAGTGTTATAAAAAAACATGAACCTAGTCACCGAATCCTGCTGACTCAAAGCGGCCGAATAAATTTTGGGGAATGGTGAATGTCGAAGTTCTTTACACCGGCTTTGAAAATTCTCGATTGAATTTTTATCGGGCCTAATCGTAGCTTCGGCGGTGTCCCAAATTGCGACATGACTCGACAAAACAGAGCTAATTTTTGACCCATCATTCTTCTCAATCGAATGCCCAGATAACCTAAATCCAAGTATTCGGCAATCATAGTGTAGACTGAGAATTGCCACCAACTGCTGCGCCTCTAGAATCACCCTTTGATTTGGCCAATCCTCGTAGTACAAATTTTTGAGCTCCACTTGAAGTTCAAGATGACCTTCTTCAGATATGGTGCAAACAAATGATTCAATATTGGGATGATCGGACTCAACCAAAAGCTCTGTGACTTGTAGCCCAATAGCGCGCGCACTAAACGATACTGATCCAGTCTTCATGGGGCTCCCAATCTCTAACAGCTAAAGCAATAATTCACTGTTTACAAACAGCTCATAAGAGTTTTTACGCCACTCTTAAATAAAACAACGCTACTAGGCAATATCTGTCTATCAGGACTGCCCAGAGCTGCACCTTGAGCATTATCTGGTTGAGGTTGAGGTTGACTTCCACTACAACTACCGCGAAAAGCTCGCCTTCGATGATTCAGAACGCGCCGACCTGATGCTAAAGGGCATCCAAAATAAGCGCCTGATCTGTCAAAAATCTAATTAAGAAACTGTGAAAATAGTGCGCACTTATTTGACAGGTATCGTTTTTTTGCCTTCTTCGGCGGTGTGGTCAACATCTATTTTGATGCTCGCTCTGCGTGCTTTTCTTCTTCTATATTCATACTTTAGTGAAGGGACGAAGTCCCAAATACCTCTTTACTTAGTCGGCCTATAGCGTCGTCCTCTGTGCCACGAAAAATTGGCACTGCATCCAAATGATTATTGGCTCGCACAAATGCTTTTTGAGAAATACTGCGCTGAGTCTCAATCATTGTCACAACAGAGCAAGGAATTTCTTTATTCTCTGCATAGGATTGCAATAACAGGGCCTCATATATATGGGCATCTGATGTGCCAAAAAACAAAGCCACGGGTGGGCGACCTGGGGCGTAAATTGCGATATCCGCAGCGTACTCTCCAAGCTCTTGGTTTATAATATGCTCTTCAAGAATCTCCGCTCTTGAGCCAATCTTTTCTCGAATTAAATTCGTCGCATCTTCTCGGAATGTACTGGCAACGCGCTCCTGAGAGAGCAAGACCAGATCTTGAACCCGCAACAGAAACGCCACGAACCGCATGGCGACATTTGCTAATTGTGATTCTAGGATTGGTTCTGTACCAAGCTCGCCAGTGTCATCATCGAAAAGAACATTATATTCGTCCATGAGAGATCGAAACGCCTCTCCACGAGTTTTAGAAGATAGATCAACTCCGTGAGATTCAATGAGAGCTATTGAAAGACCGTCATCTTCAACCCGAAATTTTCCACTCGCATCTGGCCCGACAACAAAGAACCCCAAAGGGTCGCCCTCTGGGCCGTCGTATCCCGTTCCTACAGCATATCCAACAGGGACTTTACGAACAGTAAGAGCGCCGCAGAATTCGTCGCAAAGTAGTTGTTGTATATCCATCGTCATGAGAACAAGCCTCCTTCGACGTGATCTAGACCAAAAGCCGAGATGGCCTTACTTTCGGCTGATGTGTCTCCCGTGATGCCAAAACTGGCTCTGCGGTGAGTTTGCCGCCCCCTTGGCAGTCGGTGCGTCAGACCGCCAGTCCTTCCAACTATTGGAGCCTCAGCCCCGCAATTTGCGTGAAAGTGCCAGCCCGGATGAGTTGCATGATATTCATAGCGAGCCAGAACTTTCATATCACCACCACAATCCTCGCCAAGAAGGGACAGATAAGTTTCCTTATCCAACCGGTAGGCAATTAGAGCTCTGAAGTCTCGATTCAGGCATGTGAACTTCATCACCCTCCACCGGAAACAGGACCGAATTCTCAGCTTGGCCTTGCTCAATGGAAACGCCGACTGAGGCATTTTCGCGTTTTTCCACGACCCAGCATCAGTTATGGTCTTGTTGCTGGCTATAACATCTTTGACACTCATATCACCATGATACTGCCGCCGCCATCAGAATTATATATGGTAAATTCTTATCTGTACGTATAAACAGTGGGTTTGCTCTAGCATAATCACGAATATTTCACATCAAGATCGCGGTACTTGTGGGTGTCAGTGACGGGAAACATGCTCATCGTCGGCACTGTTGCCAGAGGGGGTAACAGAAATATATGCCGGTACAAATAACGGTATATTTTCAATTAAATTAATATATTATGCATAGATTACAATAGATTAAGCTTGCTTTTCAATTCCCGCCGCCTCCACCAATATCAAGGTCAACCGATGACGGTTGGCCTTTTTTATTGCTTCAAACAAACGACATACTCATGAGCCAGCCCAACGCCACCCAGCCGCTGACTGCTAGCCGCCAAAGTAGCTATACAAAGCTGAAGAAAGTGGTGTTTGAAGTATCCACGTTACATTCATCGGCTTCTCAGAAGTATGACCTTGGTAATCAACTTGACCACAGTAAATAAACGGCGCCGCCTTTCCCTCTTGAAGCTTGTTTTTCCTAACAAATAGCTGAACATGGCTGCCTATAGCTCGATGTTCAATGATACCCCTTCCCCTCTTTCCGGTCGGGCTTGTGCTATTTTGGCTTTGCCAGTGAAACGTCTTCTCATCTACGAAGTAATCATGATACTGCTCGCTTTTATTCTTTCCCTGCTTATTTAAGGTGACTAGCAAAATCTGATAGTTAGTAGCTTTTGGACAGACATGCCCTGTTTCCCAAATGGCCTTGTTGAATTCCAACCCAAATAGCGGCGGAATATCCGCGCGCATAAACGGTTGATGCAGCTGTAGCTCTAGTTTGTCGATCACACACTTTAAACGCGCCACCAGAGCGATCTCTGGTGTCAATGGCATCTCGGGGTAGCTAGGATTTTGGGCAGCAAGAACAAAATCGCCGTCAACTGCCGTTTCTACATTGCGAACCAAAAATTCATTACCGTACCCTTTCCGATTCTCGGCAATGACAGTACCCAACTCAGCAAGCTCTGAATCCTTCACACTCGGCTCTCGTATCTCGTTAGATGCGATCCGGCCAGATCCACTACCGGGTGGAAGAAGCTCGAAAAGAAGATAATCACCATTCCTAATTGGGTGATCACCACCATCCATAGAATTACCAGAAGCTTGAGCTACAAAGTGCTTAGCAGGATCTAGAGGGCCATACGATGAGGGTAAGGGTCGATAGTCGATATTCGTGTTGTCATGCGTACTTTCTCTAAAGTGGCCGCACGCCACCTTTAGGTCCGTAAAAAACGGAATCTCTAAAGACGCCTTATCCTGGTTCAGTCTCGGGGCAACAGATGTTTGCTGCTCGATACGAGACTCATACTGCCTAAACCGGAAATCAGCCAGTTCCTGGACCATCTCAGCAAAAGGAATCAAGACACTTTGCAAGATAGGTTGCCGAAAACGAAAAGCGCCATCTTCAATTTGGAAGTACGCGGTTGCGGTTGAAGTATTACCGCCAACCCAGGCATTGATAGGGTTAGCAGACCAGTACTTTAACCACCCTTTAGCCTGCTCTATAGACATCTCGGAGATTTGACGAAATTTGTCGGGCAAATCAGTCAACAAAACACGCCGCCGCTGCAGAACTTCAAAACTTTTCATCGCCAGCGTTTCTAGCGCAGGCGGGTTGCTAAAACCATCTAGCTCAATAAACGCTTCCAGCAGCACTAGCTTATACGACTTTACTAAGGTGGTTGTTTCTAGCTCCCTCAAGAAACTCTCGTATGTCGAAAGGCATTCAATCTCAATGGCTGTAAGGTCGCTCTCTTCTTTCAAGAACGCAAACCATTGGCCAAAATCTCTGCGGATAGTATCTGCACTACCCCCTACTCGATAGAATTCCGCTAGTGATGGCCTCCTACCCAGAGACTCTTTCAAGCTTCGATAAATCTCAATCTGCTGATCGCCTTTGGCTGAGATCAGCTGCTCCATGAACTCCACCGACTCCAGGTCGTAGTTCACAAAACAACCGGCTGGCAGCTCCAACTCTTTGTTCCGAACATCATCGATAAACTTTTTGCGATCCTTAGTCGTCACACCAACGTTGAATAGCGCTTCGGGCTTTCTGAAAAAGCTGACGTGGTTGCCGATTAAATCCAGAACGACCAATTTGTCTTTACCTGTTTCCGAGCTGTTTCTAAGCCCCCGTCCAAGCTGCTGCAGAAAGATAATCTTAGATTCGGTAGGCCGTAGCATCAAAACGGTATCTATCGCTGGAAGATCAACGCCTTCATTAAATAGGTCCACCGAGAATATGACCTGCAAGCCTCCTTGTTCAAGCAAAGACAATGCTTCATTACGGCGCATGTCTGAGTCTGAATGGACGGATGCCGAGCGAATGCCCTGTCGATTAAAGTAATCAGACATAAAATCGGCATGCTTTTTGGAGATGCAAAATGCGAGAGTTCGGCTCTGGCGTTTGTCTTTCCAGTGTCTAAAGTTATGCCGTGCTCGGGCGTTGGTTGCCAGCTGGTTCTCCAACTGCTGGGGGTCGAACTTGCCGTTGCGCCAAGTGATCTCCTGGTAATTGACTTCATCAGCAATACCAAAGTACGTAAATGGACATAACAGCTTGGTTGTTATGCCATGAAATAGATCCTTTTTGTAAACAAGGTTGTCATCACACAAGGCCAAAATATCGGACTGATCGGTTCGCTCTGGAGTGGCTGTAAGCCCTAAGAGAAAACTAGGCGTAAAATGAACAAGTAATTTGCGGTAGGTGTTAGCAGCTGCATGATGAAACTCATCAACAACAATGTAATCGAAGTGATCTCTACCAAAAGCATTAAGGTGGCTCGCGCGTCCCAATGTTTGCACCGAGGCAAACAGCATATCTGCGTTTAGTTCTTTCTCTTGACCATTGTAGCGACCCACTTTCACATTGGGTCCAATCCTGACAAAAGTCTCCTCCGCCTGCTTCAAAATTTCTTCTCTGTGAGCCACAAAAAGCACTCTCTTGGCATTCATTTGCTGGCTATCGAAGGCTGCCAACCAGGTTTTTCCGAGTCCTGTCGCTAACACAACTAGGCCACGCCGGTACCCCTGCTGACGTGACTCCGCTAGTGCTTCAAGTGCCTCTCGTTGGATTGCATTTGGCTCAGGTGGGGCCAACTGCTCATCTTGCCCGGGCTCACTCATAGGCGGTGCTGTAGACGCATCCGGAATCCGTTTTATATATTCATCAACCCATTCGTGTGACAACCTCTTGCAAGATGGATTAGCGTATAGCGTTTCGTATTCGCTCAGAATACGAGCAAATCGATCTTGATCCTCCGCTTTATCGACTTTAAGGTTCCATTCGAGTCCACTCAACAGTGCAGCGTGACTTAGATTACTCGAACCAATAAAGGCACAGCCTTCAGTGTCGCTGGCAGACTCACTGCGCGTAAACAGGTAGGCCTTCATATGAAAGCTCGTCTTCCCCTCGCTCTCAAATACCTTAACCTCGGCACCTTGTTCATGAAGCAGCATCAAATACCTTAGTGCTTGCGGGTCTGTAACACCTAGATAATCTCCAGTGAGCACTCTCACCCGGGCACCACGCGCTAAAGCGTCCTCTAGGGCAGCCTGTATGAGACGGACGCCCGTCATACGAATAAAGGCAGTAGCGACCGCTATATCGTCAGCGTGATTTATTGCTTCCAAGAGGCTGGGAAGAAATGGGTGGTCTCCTCCGACTGTAAGTGCAGTATCTGGAAATTGGCTCACGTCTTTCCTCCGCGCTTGCGAACAATGGCGCACGCCCATCTTTGAGGCTGGCCGCGCAACATCGCTTCAGAGTCCCAGAGTTCCAGAATTTCAGTGTCCTTAATGCTCTCCAGAATAAGGCGAAGTGAATGAGTCGTCTGGTTAGTGAAATATCGCCCTAGGTCATCGACGGAGGCCGAGTCTCCCCACTTGAAAGACATATAGGCAACCGCTTCGTCCTTCAGCGCCACAAGTATCTTTTGAATAACACCTCGCAGCTGAGTTTCGGGGCAATGCAGTAAGCTGGCAGAAGCCCACACACCATCAAATTCCTCTTGATACTCCAGCTGTTCGAAGGTTTTTACCTCTACAGTATGCCCTGTAAACACGCTCGCCCATGCCGCAATTTCAGCGCTTCCATCTACCGATGTAACGTTATGGCCGAGTTTTCGAAAAGCTTTGCTGTCTCTACCTGAACCACAGCCCAGATCAAGAATGTGGGCTACCGGTGACAAATACTTGAGGAAGGGTCGATACAAATCGCCCATAACAAATTCACTGGTTTCTCTACAGTACTCCACCGCTCTCGTTGAGTAATAACCAAGTGCTCTTGCCCTGGCTTCATACTGTTCTACCAATGGAATGTCGGCCGGCGCCCACGTAACATCGGTAAGTTGATCAATTTTCAGCCAGCGCAGCTCTTCGTGATCTACCAACTCGAATTCGCCACCCGTATGCTGAACCTCATAGCCCAATAAGCGAACCACTTTTTCTCCATAATCGTAAACACTTTCACCTATGTAGCCACCTACCGTAGAGGCGATATTAAACTCTTCCTTTAACTCTCGCTCAAGACAGCTCTCTGGGGATTCGTTTTCCTCAAGCTTGCCTCCAGGGAACTCCCAGTATCCTTCAAGGTGCTTTCCGGGGCCCCGTCTCGCCGCAAGGACCTTACCGTCTTTCACGATTATTGCGGCGGTCACTTCAATTACATTCTTCATGGTATCTATTGATTTTCAGTGGTCATTTTTCACTACGAATAATGCGCTCACTCGAAACGAGCGACGAATGTCCGAAAAGCTGTTTCATTAAGACGAGCTGTGATTTTTACTATTTAACTCATGTCATAGCGAAAAGTGGAAATTCAGAGCTGGACAGTAATGAAAGTGCGGATCAAAGTAAACGCGAGTCAAGAGCTTTAGAAAGGTTGTTCGTGTCAAGCGTGACGGCAAGGTAACGCTAACGTGTCACTGCCGTATACGGAATTACTCGGAGGATTGGCAACCCAATCCAAAAACCTCATGTGCCGCGAGGATAAAGTACTCCCTAGAGCTGCCTCCATCGCCGGCTGAATCCTGGACCACACCAAACCGATAGCAAAGGGTGAGGGGTGAAGGCCAATTATTCAGGCCAGCGGCAACGCGGAGTGCTTCTATACTGTTCCCACCATCCACCGAGGGGAACACCCAGATGAAGTCATTAATAAAAGCAACGATGGTGTCAGCGCTACTGCTGTTGGCGGGAGCCGCCGCGGCCCAGCCGCCGTTGACAGACACAGACCAGGCGCAGATTCGGAAAGAAGTACTGGCGGCCATAAGCGACTACTACCGCCTGTTCGCTGAGGAAGATATGGACGCGATGCCGCGCGAGGTGTTTTTTTTACCCGTTCAGATCATGCATCCCGGCGGCATTGAGGTGCACTCAACCGATGCGGCGATGATCAACCGCTCCCGTGAGCACCTAGAGCAATTGAAGGCAACGGGGTGGGCTTACTCGGAATACCATGATCCAAGAATCTGTGTCCTCAATCGCAGCACCGCAATTGCCAGCGGCAGGGTCATACGCAAGGCTGAAGACGGAACGCCTGTGCCAGAGGGTGCAACGACCTACGTGTATACCCGCACCGACAATGGCTGGCGCATCGCATCGTTTACCGGCCACGGGAGAAATGAAATTCCGCCCTGCCAAGAGGGTGAACCGGATGTCACGTTTAGCCCCAAAAAACTCTGATACTTTCAAGGGATAAATACACATGGGATATGTAGCGATCGTTTGCGCACTGGCACTGATCCAGTACACGCTGTTTGGTTTTGCTGTGGGTAAAGCGCGCCAAACCTATGGGGTCAAGGCGCCCGCCAATTCAGGCCATATTGATTTTGAGCGCGTCAACCGCGTACACGCCAACACCGGAGAACAGCTGTTGAGCTTCATACCCGGACTGTGGATGTTTGCCTACTTTGTGAATGCGGAGATCGCTGCGGCGCTTGGCGTCGTCTACCTGATTGGCAGGCAGATATACTCGAGTGGCTATACAAAGGCTGCGGATCAGCGCGGGCGAGGCATGATTATCGGCTTCATACCCACTGTGATTCTGGTACTTGGCGCTCTGGTTGGTGGCGTAATGCACGTTCTTGGCTAGCTAAGGTCGTTATTCTAAAAATAAAATACAGGAGGCAGTCAATGAGACGCTGGGCGTTGCTATTGATTTTTATAGGGGTCGCGCCATTGGCAGCGGCAAAAGAGGCTCGAGATATTCTGGAGGCCGTAGCTGCGGAAATAGGCGCTGCACAGCTCGAGTCCATCGAATACCGTGGCACGGGATGGTATGCGCGGTTCGGCCAGAGTTTTGCGCCGGGCCAGGACTTCCCGCGCACCACCATGTCCAATTATGTGCGCAAGATCGACTATGAGGCCCGGTCTTCGCTGGAGGATCTGACTCGTGTGCAGACTGATCCGCCAGCGCCCGGCGGCGGCCGACCCTTTATCGGTGAGCAGCGGATGGTTACCGCAGTGAACGGCGACTACGCCTGGTGGATGATGGGCCCGCGCGCCCTCCCGCAGCCGGATGCTGCCGAATTGCGCCAGCTGGAGATCTGGACAACGCCACATGGCGTGGTAAAAGCTGCTCTGGCGGCAGAGCCTACCGCTTTCGTGCGCACGCAGTTCGATGAAGGGGAAGTCACTGTCGTATCCTTTATCGCGATGGGTAAGTACCGCGTCAATGCCTACATTACCGAAGAGAACGTGATAGAGACTGTGCAAACCTGGTTCGCCGACCCGGTGCTGGGCGACACGTTATGGGAAGCGCGCTACGACGATTACAAGGATGTCGGCAACGGGGTCAAGTTTCCCTCTGTCATGCAGTATTCGCGGGGAATGCGCTTCCCGGAGCCGGGTAATGGCGTGCTGGAGGTCCGGGTAAACGAGGTCAACATCAACGTACCAAATGCCGCTCCGGCCGTGCCAGATCCCGTGCGGCTGGCCGGTAAGACTCCTGGCCCGGCGAAGGCGCAACCACTGGGTGATGGCGTATGGCTGATTGGCGGCGGCTCACATCACAGTGTGGCTGTTGAGTTCGATAATTTCATTGCGCTGGTAGAAGCACCGCTGGACGAGGCGCGATCATTAGCGGTGCTTGATGAGGTCAGACGCCTGCTCCCGGAAAAACCTGTGCGATATGTGGTTAACAGCCACCATCATTTTGACCACGCCGGTGGTCTGAGGACATTCGTCGCGCTGGGCTCAAGCGTTATCACCCATCATGGCAACAAGGATTTTTTTGAACAGGTATTGTTGAATCGGGCACCGCGGACACTGCAACCGGACCTCTTATCGTTATCGCCGCCAAGCGTGATGACTTCCCGTCCGGCGGCCGTAATACCAGTGCAGGACAAACATGTACTTGGCGATGGCAGCAGAACACTCGAGCTGTATACCGTGCGTAATTTTAATCATGCCGATACCGCGTTGATCGCCTATTTGCCCGACGAGAAACTGCTGATCAATGCCGACATGTACTACCCTCCGTTCAAGGGTGCATCGCTTGATCCGGCTATGTTGCCGGGCATGAGGGTTCTGGACAGTAACATTCTTGAGCGAGGGCTCGACGTTGAGAAAAATGTACCTCTGCACGGTCGCACTTCATCTCACGAGCTGTTTAAACAGCTGGTCAATGGCAACTGAGAGCTCTACCCAACCTTATATCGAGCAGGCTTCCTGGCCGCCACTTTGTCCACGGTCTGGGCGGCAATTTCACCACGTATCAGCTGCAGCGCAGTGGTATACAGGAACTGGCTTCGATTCATGCCCTGCTTCACGATGTATTCATCAATCTCGCGCAACGCGAAAACAGGGATGGAGATATTGACTCTCTCTTTAGCCGTATTCAATTTGTCAGTGTCGATATCGATAAAGGCCCATGAGCCGCCCTGAAAGTCCTCACCATTGAGCTCCTCGGGATCGGAAGGCTCGGGTATGCAGATATCCTCATCCTCAAACAAAGCTTCAGCCGCCTGCTGAACGGCTGCTGAAATGCATTACAATGGATGATGTCTAGGCACTAAACCCGGGAGAAAATACCGACCCAATGAGCGAACAGGACGACATTCAGGAACAAAAACGCATGGGACTTGCGATGCAGTTTCTTGCGTGGGTGGTTCTGCTTGCTCTGGGTGTGTTCTATTTCGGCGACGTGCTGGACAAGCAGCGTAACCCTAACCAGCAGCTACAGACTCATTACACCGAAGAAGGCGTGCGAGAAGTCATCCTGCAACGCAACAGGTTCGGCCACTATGTGACTAGCGGAGAGATCAATGGCCAGCCAGTTACCTTCCTGCTGGACACCGGTGCCACGGGCGTGGCTATTTCGGAAGCGACGGCAAATCGCCTGGGCCTGCAACGCGGACGCGCCTACCGCACCCAAACCGCGAACGGCACTTCAATAAGCTATGCAACATCCCTGAACGAAGTGGCCGTAGCCGACATACGGCTGAATGATGTTCAAGCGGGCATTTCGCCGGGGCTTCAGATGGACGAGATTCTGCTCGGCATGAGCTTCCTCAAACATATCGAATTCACCCAGCGTGGCGACAGCCTTACGCTGCGCCAGTACCTCTAAGCCAACGTCAGCACCTCTAAAGCAGCGCCATCGCCATCATGGCCAGCCCGACTACACCAACCCCCCAGATAGCGCTGCGCAGATAGACAATGCCTATGAGGTAGACTGGCAGGTAAACGACTCGCGCCCAGAAAAAAATGGTTGCCCCCAACATCACCTCTTCCGCACTGCCAGCAAACTGGGCAACGAGCGCAAGCGGCACAAACAGGATAAGGGCCTCGATCGAATTGGCCGCCGCGCGCTCGGCCCTGCCACCCAGCGGCGTCGCCTCGGGAACATCATCGCGATTGCCGAATCCTGTCTTGAGACCTTGCGGGGTCCATTCGCGGTTTCTCAGAAACGCACCAAGCATGATCGCCAGAAACGTCAGCAGTGTCGTGTAAACAACAAGATCAAGTAGTGGGGTCATTGCGATTCTCCAGTTTTTATTCGAGCGTGCAGTATACGGCGGATTGGTTATGAGCGTCTGGCAGGTGCAGTGCCTGCTATTACTTGCACCGCACTGCGCGGGTTGTACTCAATAATTCCAGGCAAAAGAAAACCCGCCGAGGCGGGTTTTCAATGAGCGATAACTGAGTGTCAGTTTACGCGGCTTTCCTGCGGCTCAAGCCGAGAGCAAGCAGTCCTGCGCCAAGCAACAGCAGGGATGCAGGAGCCGGAACAGCAGTGGTGATCCCAAACTGAACAGACCCGGCCGCCGGGGTGGCGCTCTCGTAAAAACCAAGACGATAGGACCCTGCCGCCAGATTCGCAAACAGCAGATCACCCGGTTGCGCAGCGCTGTTGGCATTACCGCCACTGTTGGCTGCGCCAGTCACCAGGTTACACAAACCGCCGCCCTGAATACCGGCTGCGGAACAAAAATTGAAATTAGTGGTGAAGCGAGTCAACTCGTTGCCAGCGGGGGCATCCAGCAAAGACAGGATGTAGCCAGACACATCGCTATTCTGCGCGCTGGGCATGTAATCAAGCAGAGCCAGATCGAACGCGTCAGTAGAGGTGAAATTCATGTAGGCGCCAAAAGGGGCAGCTTGCCAGGAAGCAGACCACGTCAATGAATCAGTTCCAGACCCCGAAGCGGACATAGAACTGACGCCACCGCTGGTCAATGAAAAGGTCTGACCATTGAACATAATTGAGGCAGATGCGCTGGTCGCGAAAACGGAGAGCGACAAAACGGCGACTGCGCAGAGGTTTTTAACGATAGATCTCATACAAACTCCTGATTTTTCCAACTCGCTGCAGGCGAGAACACGGGCTTTCTAAATGCACTATATGCATAATAAGCATATTTTGGGCCAGTTTTAATTATTTTTAGTAATAGCGGTTAGTTATGCATCGCGACGCCACAAAAACTCGCCCGATGTACTCTCAAGTGTAAAATTCGCTGACAGCGCAATCACGCAGCCCTTCGATACTCTGCGACCACGAAAAGCACCTGTTACGGCAATCAACATGCCGACGCTCTATCTGGATCCCTTGCTGACTATCCCCCTTCGACAGTGCCGCCCACAGCATACCCCTCAACCATCGCAACAAACCGCTCCACTTCTTCGTCCGTCATTGCCTGCTTCGTAAAATGCCGGACCACACCCAACGAATCAACAATCAGCAAACCGGCGCCCTTCTTACCCAGCTCCCATGTGTCTACGCCGACACCCTCTTCATCCAGCACAATGGTCGATTCGGGAAAGGTGCGCTTGTTCTTCTTCACTTCCGATACCACAAAACCGGTGGTACCCCACATCGCGGCGTCCAGGTTAATAATCGTAGTGACGTGAAAGGTACCGGGCGTTACAAACTCCTGCAGCGCGTCGGTGAAGGGCTCAAACAACTCGCTATCGCTTTGGGTGGCACCGAAATACTGCACGACGTGCACTTTGCCCGGCGCCTGGGCGGTGCTCCAGGGTCGGTAGCTGAACTCATCATTGTTCAGGATGATCTCTCCGCGGTCTGCAATTTCAAGCTGAGGCAGGGGCGCCTCAATGGCGGGCGCTTGTGCAAGGGCGGCCGCAGCAGCGCTCGCCAGGGCTATGAGTAAAAGGATGCGTGCAATTATCATCAATTATTCCTCTGAGAGTGGCATTCGTTAGTCGATACGCCGCCCGGCGGCCGCCGGATGAGTAAGCATAACGCATCGGGGTGTGCATGGATGCTGTTGGTTCACGGCGGCAATTCCTGCTGTGCGATCCGCAAGCTACCGTTTATATTGATGCCATGAAAAAGCGCTCAGCACCTCGCCGTCTGCCCGCCCGTATCGGCACCTTTCGCCAGCTTGAGATCCTGTTGAAGGTCGCCGAGTGCGGGGGTGTTGCCGCCGCCGCAGAAGCCCTGCACCTGAGCCAGCCCAGCGCGTCCATGCAGTTGCGCAAGCTGTCTGAAAGCGTGGGCATACCCCTTTATGAAAGCTCGGGCCGCCGGATTCGCCTGACGCACGCCGGCGAGATCATGGTGCGCCATGCGCGCGACGTGTTCGCCTGTATTGAGCGGCTGGATATGGAGCTGGATGCGCTTGAGGGAATGCGCGCTGGCCGCCTGAGCCTGGGTGTCGTGAGCTCTGCCGAGTACTTTATTCCGCACCTGCTGGGGCCTTTCTTTCGGCGCTATCCACAGATTGAAGTGAATCTGGAGGTGGCCAACCGCGCCACGCTGGAGGCGCGCTTCAACGATGACCGCGACGATCTGTATATTTTTGGCACGGCGCCGCCCGCGCACAATGCCTCCAGCAGTGCCCTGGGGCCCAACCATCTGGTGGTGCTGGCTCCCGCATCCCACCCGCTGGCGAGTCGCAAACGGCTCAGCTGGAGATCCGTGGCCGATGAGCCCTTTGTCGTGCGCGAGCCAGGCTCTGGTGCACGCGCCGCTATCGAGCGTCACCTCGATGACAGGGGGCTGGTGATGCAGCACAAAATGACGATCGCGAGCAACCAGGGCATCAAGCATGCGGTACTGGCCAGACTGGGCCTGGCGATCATGCCAGCGCTCTGCCTCGATGCGGGCGATGAAGAAGGCCTGATTGAATTACCCGTCGCTGGCTTCCCGATCAAAGAACAGTGGTCACTGGTGGGCCGGGCTGACAAACAGTATTCCCTGGTGGCGGAAACCTTCAGGGATTATGTGCTCAGTGACGGTAGTACGATGCTGCGTGAAGCGCTGGGTTACTGGGAGCGACACAAGCGGCCCAAGCTACCCAGCCGATGACGCCGTACCACCGGCGCAGGGAAACCGGATGTCGCTAACCCGCGCCTTGAAGAACGGAAAATACTCCTCCGTACCAAAGTGGTTGCCGCCTTCAACGACAGTTGGCAAGCGGTAGCCACCGAACTCCCGAAACTCAGCCATGTCGCCGCCAAAGGGCTGCTCACAAAATACTTTCTCCGGGTTCTCGTTACTCCAGCGCTGGATGACGACGCGAGTTGGCCGACCATCTTCGGCAACCGTGATGTCGACGGCCTGCTCAAGCCCGGCAAAGCTTACTATCGCCCTGGCGCTGTCAACATCAAGCGGCTCCCATCGGGTAGCTTCGCCAGGCAGCAGACTGGCCGGCGCCCAGAATGCGCCTTCAGCCACACAGCGGCCGAAGGCCGAACGGCGGTGATCTTCGTTGCTGCCAGCACGCACGATGGGTAACAGGCCGAACAACCAGAAGCGAGTCCAGGAACGTGCTGGTGTTGCGCCATCGGAGCCACTGATAGCACCGGCTCTCATTTGCCACACAAAGCCATAGGGGGCAGCAATAACCTGCAGGGCAGACATGGCGCGATAGTCAGGCTGCTCCGCAGTACCCAGCCCCAGCTCGCCCTCCATATCCAGTTCGACCACCCTGTGCAGGAGCGCACCAGGTGCGATGGTATAGCGAAAGTAGCGCTGGGCAGGCTCGGGCAGCGATGCGATGAGCGCATGATCAAACACAGCAACAGGGGCGCCCGCCTGCTCAATCAGCCGTGCCCAGGTGCGCTGATCAAATGTGCGGTCGAGGAATCGCCAGGCGGCAAGCAGGGCTGCTGCCACCAGGAAAAACAGGACTGCTGACGCCACCCAGACCATAAGCGCCTTACTTACCTCTAGCTGTAGTAGGGATCTTTCATCGCACCGATGGAGCGTGAGCGCACAGGCTGCAGCGGCGCGGGTGCCAGGGTGTGCGGATAATCCGGGCCCCAGTTCACAGCGTCGCCATGCATTTCCATGCTGGCGTTATCGGTATACCAGTCAACCAGGTCACCGTCGCAGCGCAGAATCCACACGGTTCCCTCGTCGCCCGCGGTGAAATCACCGTGGCGCACCAGCGCGGGGCGGAAGAAGTAGGTGCCGGGCCACATCTCGCCAAAGTTGTAGTGAAAGCTGCCTTCCAGGCAGTAGGCTTCTTCAAACACGGGATGATGCGCCAGGGGGTGTTCACGCCAGCCGGGCTTGGCCTTGATAAGGCGGGTATAGAAGCCGGTTTTCTCATCGCGATAGAGCATTTTGATGTACAGGCCCGGTACCGGTGTGCCGCCCAGGTCGAAACGCATGGGGCTGCCGCTTTCCACATCTATCCAGTCCATCTCTGCGCTGTGGCAGATAACCAGTTTCTGGTCTTCAAGCACGTCGTCCCGATCGCTATCACGCGCCTCGAATGCCCAGTCACCGTATTCCCGAAAATACAGAATTTCGGTACCGGCCTTTACAGACAGCGCAGGCGCCGCCACCCCTTTGGGTGTGGCCCAGTAACCGCCAGCGCCAAGCACCTCATCGCCGATACGCACTTCGCCTTCCAGCACGTACCATTCGGTCAGCGCGTCGTGCACACCCGCTGGGCGCGCCCAGTCGGTATCGAACAGAATCTTGGCTGATACTGAACCGTCTTCTTCATCGTAGGCCAGATTGCGCTGACGCGCCTGCCCGGTGCCGCCCACTAGTTCTGACGGGTGCCAGATCAGATCTTTCTGGTCGATAAGCTCTACATGAGGTCGCATGGTGATCTTCCTGTTTAGCGTTATGTGTTCTGTTATCCTAGCGCCTCAAATGATAATTAATAATATATGTAATTTATCTTTTACATAATCTATACGTTATTAATAAATCGGTTGCGTCTGCGCCACCCTACCGGCTTCACGCAACAACAAAGTTGCCGTGAAAACCAAACGATCCACGCCGCCACTATTGCGCAGCGGGCGAGGCATAGAACCGGCGCATCACATCGAAGGCCAGCTTGCGCTTGCCGTTTTCATCCACCAGACCCTTGCGATTGTAAAACTCCTGAATACCATTCAACGGCCGCAGGGCGGCACGAAAATCCTTCAGCACCCAGGGCGACATTCCCTGCACCAGCGGGCTTTGCATCAGCATCGCCAGCTGCGCTTCGTACACCATGGCCTGATAATCTTCAGACCACAAAAGCGCGTCAGTGGAGCGAAACCCGGCTTTGGCACCGGCGCCAAATTCAGACATCACCATGGGCTTGCCATAGGTATTACTGAAGCGCATACGCGGCATGATATCGCGCAGCACAACGCGGCGGATGTCTGCTTCTTTGGCGGGCAGGTTGGCAGCAAACGCGGCGGAGTAATACCAGCCGAAGTACTCGTTATAACCGACGACGTCGACTATCTCACCCAGCGGGTCGTCAAGATTCACGCGGATAAGATCTTCGTCTGCGGAAGCTTCATCTGCATCTGATTGGTCGGCCCCGGCTTCTTCACTTGAAGCCTCGTCTTCCGACATCAAACCGGCCACGACTTCCTTACCGATAAACGCAACAATGCGGGCTTTGTCGGCCAGTGCCACATCCGGGTCTTTGAGCAGCCCAACCATCACATGTTCACCCACTTCAGCAAGCTCACGGGTAGGATCGCCTACCAACGCAGCCGCCAGCAAGCGTCCACTCTTATCGTACCGTTTCACCGTTTCTGCTTCTGCGGCCATAAACGCGGTGCGCGCCTTGCTCACCGGTGTTTCATTGCCCAGCGACCAGATGATGACAGCGGCGCGATTGAGATCGCGCTGCACCATTTCTGCCATCATGTTGTTGGCAAGCTTCTGTGTTTCCTCGTTCTTCCAGTCAATCGCCCAGTAGACGGGGATTTCAGACCACAGCATCAAGCCGACCTCGTCTGCATGGCGCACGGTATGTTCGTTGTGCGGATAATGCGCAAGACGCACATAGTTGGCACCCATGGCTTTGGCCAGGTCAAACGACGCCCTGGCGTCAGCGCGATCGGTGGCAACACCGGGTTTGAGCACCGATTCTTCGTGCATACTGACACCGCGCAGGAATACCGGCTCGCCATTCAGCAGGATCCTGCCGTCTGCACGGGCCACGGTGCGAAAGCCCACTCTGTCGGTAGTGCCTTTGCCGTCAACACTGACGGTAACGTCGTACAAGCGCGGGCTGTCTGGCGACCACAATTCAGGCCGGGCCCGCAGCGCAAAATGGGCGCGACCATCGGCGTCCGTGCGCGCATCGACTTTTACGTTCAGCTCATCAATCTGCAGTGTGACAGCTTCATTGGCTCCCGCCCCATCCACCTGCGCCCATCCCTTGATGGCGCCAGTCACATGATTTTCCAACCACACATGAAACTGCCTTATATAGGTTTTCGGCACCGTCACCAGGTTAACGTCACGCGTCAGGCCGCCGTACTGCCACCAGTCGGTGCGCTGGGTGGGCACGCTGGAAAGATCGAGACGGTTGTCGACGCGCACCACCAGGTCGTTACTGCCATCAAGCAGTGCGTCGGTGACTTCAAAATTGAATGGCGTGTAACCGCCCTTGTGCTGCCCAAGTGCCTCGCCGTTCAGATACACCGTGGCGGTAAAGTTAGCCCCTCCAAAGTGCAGGTAATAACGCTCACCGCGCTTTGGATCCGCCTCGAAACTGCGCTGGTACCAGATGGACCCATCGTAGAAAAACAGGCGATCCTGCTGTGAATTCCAGTCACCGGGTACCGTCAGCTGCTGACGCTCATCAAAACTGTACTCGATCAGCTCCATACCGGACTCTGGCTTTTCGTTGGCAGCGTAGCCGGTACCGAAAATACCAAACTCTCCGATACCCAGTTTGTCGATCACAATATTCCACTGGCCATTGAGCGATGTGGTGCTGCGGCCAGGGATGTTCGTTACCAACGGCGAGGGGGCCTTGTAGTCAACCGGCGGCGGTGCAAACAGGTTGACCCCTTCTTCATCGGCGGATTCCACAGCGTGCGCCTCGTCAGACGATGCCCCTTGCTCGCCGTAAGCCAACGCATTCCATACCCCTAAGAGTGTCAGCAAAACCACAATCCCCAGCGCCTGGGGAGCAAACCAGCTCCGCGCTGGATGCCGTGACTTCCGCTCTGCACCTGTGGGTACGTGCCCTCGACTACGCATAACTCGCTCCTTTTCGTTGCATCTCTGGTCGCCACCTGTCCTGCAATGCCACGCCACCCGGGTGCCACGCCACCAGCTGCGCAATAACTGAAATCTCATGCAGCCGCCACAAGCTGCATGACCAATATCGGAAATATCGCCTTAAAACCGTAATTGGCCTGACCAATATTGGCAATACCGCCCCTTTGAGACTACACTCTCTCGACATTGGCCCAGCCAAACTAGCAACCACTCAATACCTCGTCAACCGGCGGCTGAGGATAAAGATGCCTACAGAACACTCTGGTGAACCGCGTCTATACCTGCAGATCGCCAGTCGCATGGCGGCTGCCATGCGCAGTGGCAAGCTGCAGGCAGGCGAGCGCATGCCCTCAGAGCGCGACCTCGCTGAGCAGTATAACGTCAGCCGCTCTACCATTCGGGAGGCCATGATCGCCCTCGAAATCAACGGCCTTGTGGACATTCGCAAAGGCTCGGGCATTTATGTCAGTGCGGCAAACGACGAGCCCGCCGATATCGCAGATCTTCCGGGGCCCTTTGAGATTCTGGAGGCCTGTGTGCTGGTTGAAGGCGAAGCAGCGGCGCTTGCCTCCCAGCGCATCACCCAGGAAGAGATCCAGCAGCTAAACAAACTGATCAAACGCATGGCCGAAATCGGTGATCGACACTACAGCGAGGAGGCACAGGGGGTGGATCGTGCCTTTCACCTGGCCACGGCCGCCGCCGCGCGCAACGCTGCGATACTGCAAAGCGTTTACCAGCTGTGGGACTGGCGAGAACGCGCCCAGGTCAACGCCACCTGCCAACACCTGGCACGTGAGGGCGGCAATGCAGAAACACTCCAGGAGCACCGCAAGATTCTCTCCGCCCTGCAACAGCGCGACACCGACGGCGCGCGCCGGGCCATGCAGGCTCACCTGCGCCGGGTGCTCGACGACTTCTCCAACTACACCCTGGAAACTGGCTGACACCCGCTCCGCGGGCGCATGAGCACAATTGAGCTGACAACTACCGATATCAGCCATGGCCTGTCAGTTGCGCTGCGCTTAAAATTGCGGCATGCCTTCAACTACCCGAAATCGAACAACTCACAGCAACTGCCCGGGCTCTATCGCCAGCACCAGCGCATTGCAGCGACTGGCACTCGCCCTGCTGCTTGCCAGCAGCAGCCTCGCACTGGCAGAAGACAACAAGCCCTGGACGCTGGTGGCCTACTTCGAGAACGATCTGTTCGCCGACACGGACCAGAGCTATACCAACGGTGTGCGCCTGTCGTGGATTTCACCGGATATCAGCTCCTACGGCCGCGATCCGCAGCTGCCGGGGTTCATCAAGAAGATCAACAACCAGCTGCGCTTCTTCCACAAAAAGAATGAGCGCGACTGCAGTGATCCCGAGGCCGACCCCGAAACCTGCCTGCAGCGTAATCTGGTGATCAGTCTCGGCCAGATCATGTTTACCCCGGAAGATCCGCAGGAGACCGAGTTGATCAAGGATGACCGCCCCTACGCCGGTTACCTGTACAGCACTTTCGGCTATCACACGCGCGACGACGTGCAGCTGGATACTATTGAGGTCTCTCTCGGGGTAGTGGGTCCCGCTTCACTGGCTCAACAGACGCAAGACTTTATTCACCACCTGCGGGATATCCCGGTGTTCAAGGGCTGGGATAACCAGTTACGCAACGAACCGGTATTCCAGGTGCTCTACGAGCACAAGGACAGGCTGGTTTCCGCAAAGCTGGCGCCCGATTGGCAGCCACCCAAGTGGCTGAAGCCGCAGTGGCATCCGCGCCACGACTTTATTGCGCATTTTGGCGGCAACCTTGGCAACGCCATGACCTACGCCAATGTGGGTTTCGAGTACCGCATTGGGTTTGGCCTGCCCAATGACTTTGGTTCCGCCGCCCTGCGCCCGGGTGGCGACAACTCGGCGCCGGGGCGCGGCGACCCGCGTCGCGAAGACGACTTCGATCCAAAGCCGGTTCACAAAAAAAGCAGTTTGCACGCCTTCGCCTCGTTTGACGGCCGCGCCGTTGCACGTGACATCTTCCTGGATGGCAATACGTTTCGCGACAGCCACAGCGTCAGCAAGAAGCACTTTGTGGGCGATATCGCCATCGGTATAGGGTTTATTTACCGACGCTGGAAAGTGTCGGTATCACAGGTATGGCGCTCAGAGGAATTCGAAGGGCAGGATGAGCCGCATGAATTCGGCTCGATCTCGGTGTCCTACAGCTACTAGGTGGCTTAACTGCCCACGCCGCGCGCTGCGGCGTCAGGAAGCGTCTGCACCGCCCATGTTGCGCACCTTGTTTTCATAGTCCTTGCAGGCCGGCGTCATATTTTGTGCCGCGTTCATTATATCGGAGCAGCTTTGCTGCGCCATGCTGCGCATGCAGGCGACGGCCGGCTTATACAGCTCGTGGCCCTGCGGCACCTCAGCCATCTGGCCGTTCATCGATGCGCACATGCTTTCCAGCGATGGCTCAATCATCTGGCGCATCTGCGGCGTCATCTGCTGTTGGTTCATCTGCTGCAGCGCGCAGGTTTTCACCTTTTCGCACAGGCTGGTGGCTGCCGCGCCCAGATCATCGGCGGTTGCGGCATTGGCGGAAACAGCGGCTGCTACCAATACTGCGCCCGCCAGCAGGTTTTTCATCGTCATGGGTCTGTCCTTTTGTGTGTTGGCAAAAGCATACATCCAAGCCCGGGTTCCCGCCAGCCACAGCGCCTTGATAAAGCGTCTGACAGCGCCACGGGCGCCCTCAACTGTGCGCGATTTTGTGTCCGTCACGAGTAAACTGCACCTCATGGGCCTTGAGCGGTGCGCGACACGAACTACAGGTGACCTGCGCCTGCAGCGGCGCACCGCACAGAGTATGAACAGGCTGCATGGGCTTGCCACGCTGCTGCGGATCGCACCACCTGTCGCCCCACTGCAGCAGCGTGAGGAACCACGGGAACAACTCCCTGCCCTTGTCAGTCAGGTGATACTCATGACGTAGCGGGCGCTGCTGGTAGGCCACCTGCTCAAAGATGCCCACCTGCACCAGAAACCTGAGCCGGTCGGCCAGGATATTGGTCGCCACCGGTAACTCTTTATGGAAGGCGTCAAACCGGCTTAAACCGTGGAATGAAAGTGCTATCACATTGGACGTCCAGCGATCGCCTACAATATCGATCAGGTTTTTATACAGACTGTGCTTGCTGGACGTTTCCTTGATGGAGATAGACGAACGGCGACGAATCTTTTTTTCACGCACGTCTCGCGTGGCCCCCGGGCCCGGCACGTAATCCACATCTTTCAGGTGCACCACCTCCTCACACCCGGCGCAGCGCATCTGCGGACTGAATACCGTATTGCAGACGCGATGCGTCAATTCGACGCGATCCAGCTCAGGCGTCTGGTACCAGTGCCGCTCCCAGGCCACGGCCATAATGGCGCTGTCGTACAACTCTACAGACTTGGAGGTCAGGTGGTAGCGCGGCCGGCGCGCTCCATCCGGGCCCTCTTCACGGCGCAGGCAATCCACCGATTGCAGCCATTTGAGCCGGTTGGACAGCACGCCGCGCGAGACGCCCATGGCGTCCATCATGTCGTTGAAGGAGTTGATGCCCCAGAATACCTCCTGCAGTATCAGCAGGCACCACTTGTCCCCGATCTGGTCTAGCGCACGATTGATAGAGCTGGCGCGTGTGATGAGTTCTGTCATTGTGTCCCCTGCCTCTAGCGGCTTATTGTGCCTGATTCAACCGCGACAGCGAAATCTACCGAGCAATAACAGTTCATACTGGTGTAGCCTTATCGCCTGACCCTGCTGTGACAAACAGGAAAAAGAACCAGCCATGAACACATCCACCGACACTGCAACCCACAAGACTCTGCAGGACATCGAGCGGCACGGCTATGCAATCATCCCCAACTTTCTCGACGAACAGCAGTTAAAGCGCGTCAATACGCTGTTTGACGCGCTGCTGGGGCAGCACCGGGGGCGCAACGACTTTGAAGGCGCCCAAACAGAGCGGATATACACACTGGTCGCCCGGGACCGTATTTTTCAGGATATCGCAGAAGACCCACGTATCATGGCATTGTGTGACGCGCTCTTTCTGCCGCAGTACCTGCTCACCGCCAGCCAGGCGATTGTGATCGGCCCCGGAGAAACACCACAACCGTGGCATACCGACGACTCTTTCTATCCAATCCCCAGACCGCGACCGATGATCAGCCTGTCTACCATTGTCGCGGTGGAAGATTTCACAGCACGAAATGGCGGAACCGAAGTCATACCGGGCAGCCACCTGTGGAGCGATGAGGAAGTCGCCGGCAATTATCGCCAGGGCGACCAGGAATCCGATCCAGACTTTGCGCAGCGGGTGAAAGACCAGTCTGTAGCCGTCACCATGGCTGCGGGCAGTTGCCTGGTGTTTGCCGGCACCCTGCTGCATCGCGGTGGGGCCAACAACAGCCAGGGTACACGGCGCGCTTTTTCCAACCAGTACTGCGAGCCCTGGGCGCGCCCACAGGAAAATTTCTTTCTGGGCATACCGCGCGATGCGGCCGCGACGATGTCTGCAAAACTACAGTCTCTGCTGGGCTACAGTATCCATCCGCCGTTCATGGGCCAGGTGACAGCCGAGCACCCCCAAAAGTCATTGACCGCTGACTACGTGCCGCCTGCTTTTCGCAAATCGCGCTGATTGCCCTGTGAACTTTTTCACAGAACGCATTTCGCGCTTGACCAATACCAGACAGGAGGCGCATTCTTGCCGGCTCGCTGTTGTTGGAAACGCAGCGTTTATCGCACTACCCAGAGCAAACACGATGACCACGCAAACACTGAAACAGGCAATGATGCATCCGCGATACGGTTCGATCACCGTAGCGCCGGTCAGCCTGTGGGTGACCCACGTGGTTTAGGAAGCTCTTTACTGAAAGCATTTAAAAAAGGCCTCCGAGAACCCAGATTCCGGAGGCTTTTTTAGTTTTACACGCTAGATTTTCTTCGTTTTCAGGGTTCCCGGACACCGGGGTTAACACCGTGAAAAAATCACTGCATAACAATATTCGTACGCTCTACCTGATGGGGTTCTGCCACAGTTTTATGGTGGTAGTGCCGGTCTTCGTGCCACTGTTACAGGGCTATGGCCTGAGCATGGCCGAGGTACTGCAAACACAGGCTCTGTTCGCCCTGACCATTGCAATCTGCGAGGTGCCTTCGGGTTACCTGGCCGATATGTGGGGACGCCGTGCGGCTATTCTGGTGGGCTCTGCGTTCAACGCCGTGGGTTTCCTGTCGCTGCTGTGGGCCGACAGCTTTGTGGATTTCCTGGTATATGAGGCCTTGCTGGGCATCGGCGTCAGCCTGATTTCAGGCGCAGACCTGGCCCTGCTTTATGACACTGAGCTGTATTTACAGGAGCAGGGTCTGGGCGGCGGCGCTGGTGCCAGCAAATCACTCAGCCGGCTGATCTCCGTCGAAGCGGGTGCCTCTGGCGTGGCAGGCATTGTCGCCAGTCTCCTGCTGTTATGGTCCATGCAGGGCGTGGTCATACTGCAGGCCCTCACGGGATTGCTGCCGTTCATTCTTGGATTGAGCCTGGTGGAAGTACCACGACCGAAAGCCACCGGTTCGCACAGCAGCAATGCGCGATCCATCGTCGATCTGCTGCTGTTTGGCAAGCCAGTGGTGCTGTGGACTGCGTTTGCGATCGCGGTGTTTGGCTTATTGGCCGTCTACGTGTTCTGGATCTACCAGAAGTACTGGGAAGTGCAGGGAATACCACTGCATCTGTACGGTTATATCTGGGCCGCTTTCGCACTCACGGTGAGCCTTGCGGCGCGGTACGCCGGCGCACTGGAGCAACGCCTGGGCACCCATGGCCTGGTGTGCCTGATCGCCGTGCTGCCCCTGCTGGGGATCGTCGGCATGGCCTTTGGCTCGGGCTGGATCGGGGTGATGTTCGGCTTTGCCATCCAGTTTTCACGCGGTATCAGCATGAGCCTGTTCTACGAGGCGCTGAACCGGCGTGTACCGGGTAACTTCCGGGCCACCGTCAACTCGCTGGTGAGCCTTGCTGTGCGGGCCGTATTCATTGTGACCGGCCCGCTGCTGGGCTACGCACTGGATACCCGCGGCATGGAAAGCACACTGCTGATACTGGCCGTGATTTTCACACCGCTGATGATTGTTGTGCTGGTGCCACTGCTGGGGCGCATTCATCGCGAGCGGCAGGAAGAGCAGGTACTGCAGGCCGCGCCGTAATGTCGCGCCACCCACTAATGGTTAGCGCCACAAATCAGGTAAACTGGGCCTATGCCAAACGGTGACAACAGAAGTCCATTACCCTTGCAGGCGGTGCAGGTGCCCCGCCTGTTTGACGGTGAGAAATGGCGCCATGATTATTGCGTCATCATGCAGGGAGAATGCGTGGTGGAGGTGCTGCCTGCGAGCAGCCGTCCATCGACGTTGCCATGCACTGTGCTCGCTGAAGGGACCCTGGCTCCGGGGCTGATAGACCTGCAGGTGAATGGTGGTGGTGGCGTGCTGTTCAACAACGCGCCCAGCGCAGCAACGATTCTGCAAATCGCGCAGGCACATCGCCATCGCGGCACCACGTCGCTGCTGCCCACGGTGATGAGTGATACGCCGCAGACAATGCGCGCAGCAGTTGATGCGGTGCGCGAGGTGCGCGCAGCAGAGCACGGCGAGATTGCCGGGATACATATCGAAGGGCCGTTTTTCAATCCGTTGAAACGCGGCGCTCACCATGCAGATGCAATAAGAGCGCCGGAGCAGGATGACATCGACTGGCTGTGCGGCCTTACTGACATTCCCGTGCTACTGACACTGGCGCCCGAAATGCTGAGCGCTGCGCAATTACAGCAGCTCAAAGCTGCGGGCATCCTGATCAGCGCCGGCCATACCGATGCCAGCTATGCACAGATGGCCGCTGCCGCTGCCAACGGGCTTAGCGGTGTGACGCATCTGTTCAACGCGATGCGTCCCGGCAGTGCGCGCGAGCCGGGTGCTGTGGGGGCCGCCCTGGACATCAGCACACTGTGGGCCAGCGTCATCGCCGACGGGCATCACGTACATGCGGCCAATCTGCGCCTGGCACAGGCCAGCAAAGCGCCCGGTGGACTGTTATTGGTATCCGACGCTATGGCGACCAGCGACAGTTCCGACAAACAATTTACGCTCTACGGTGAGCCCTTGCAGGAAGTCGATGGCAGGATAGTCAACGGGGACGGCGTGCTGGCCGGCAGCGCCATTACCCTGCTGGACGCCGTGCATTTCGCCAGTGAGCATGCCGGCATTGCTCTGGCAGAATGCCTGCGCATGGCATCGCTGTACCCGGCGATCGTATTGCAGACGGACCATGTGATGGGCCGTATTGCTGCCGGCTACCGCGCTGACCTGGTGCATTTTGATGACGATTTTAACGTGCTTGGCACCTGGGTCGCTGGCGAGCCTCAATCACACCAGGCTTGAGCACACTCCTCTTATCAATGACATGAAAGGAATCCTTTGTTTGAACGCTTTACGTAATGCCGCGCTACTGATTGCGCTGTTACCCGGCGCAGCGCAGGCTGCAGCGGCTGGCTCTACTGCACGCGATGGATGGGACTTCAACCTGCCGCCGGCAGAACTGCGATCACTGTGCGAAACGACGCTGGACACTGCCAGAGACGCTCTGCGTGCGATCGAAGGCGATACGCAGGCGGCGACACTGGCCTCCGTTTACGGCGCCTACAATGATATGAACATCGCGCTACAGCGTATTCGACATGTCTGGTATGTAAAGGCAGTACACCCTGATACAGCGGTGCAGGCCGCGGCGGAAGATTGCAGCAGCCAGTACTCGGACTTCGCCACCCAAGCGGGCCTGTCGCGGCCGCTTTACGAACGCTTTGCCGCGATTGATCAAGGCACACTCACAGAAGCAGAACGGTTGATGCTGCAGCGCAAGCTGCGCGAATTCAGGCAGGTGGGTATTGATCGCGACGACGCCACCCGCCAACAGGTGCGAGACCTGATTGCCCAAATCACAGAACTGGGCAACCAGTTTGATCGCAATATCCGTGAGGATCGCCGCGCGGTGACGGCGCGCCCGGAGCAATTGCGCGGGTTGCCCCAGGACTTTCTGGACGATCGCGCTATCGACGACAACGGCCTTATCACCCTATCCACCGACTATCCCGATCTGTTCCCTGTCATGAAATACAGCCAGGACGATGCGCTGCGGCAGAAACTCTATATCGCCTCAATGAATATCGCGACGCCGGCCAACAACACAGTGCTTGAACAACTGCTGCAGAAGCGCTTTGAACTCGCCCGGCTACTGGGCTATGCCAATTACGCCGCGCTGGCTATGGACGGCCTGATGATCGAGACGCCGGCACGCGCAGAGGCGTTTCTGTCGGAAGTAGGTGCAGCCGCGCAACTGGCTGCCGGCAAAGATCTGCAGGTATTGCTGCAGCGGCTGCGCCGGATCGATCCTGACGCCAGCGAGCTGCAACCCTGGCAGGCCTCTTTCGTGGCCAACCTGGTGCGTGAGGAAACCTATGCCGTTGATGCGCGCGCGATCCGCGAATACTTCCACTTCGACAAGGTGCAAAAAGGCGTCTTTCAGCTCACCGAAGCGCTGTTTGGCGTGCAGATTATCCCCTGGCAGACCACCACCTGGCACGAGGATGTCACAGCATGGGAGATTCGCGAGAAGGGCACAGCGCTGGGCCGCTTCTACCTGGACATGCACCCGCGCGACAACAAGTACAAACACGCAGCGCACTGGACGTTACGCACCGGGCTCAGCGACCGCCAACTGCCGCTGTCAGGCATGGCGATGAATTTTCCACGTGGACTGATGGAGCACACCCAGGTTGAAACCTTTCTGCATGAGTTCGGGCACCTGCTACACAACATGTTTTCCGGTACACAGCAATGGCTGGACATCTCCGGCATGAGCATGGAGTCAGACTTCGTCGAGGCGCCGTCACAAATGCTGGAGGAATGGATATGGGATTACGCAACACTGAGCCAGTTTGCGACCAATGCAGACAACCAAGTGATTCCCCGGGAGATGGTCGCTGGTATGAACAGGGCGCGGCACTTCGGCCAGGCGCTGGGAACGGCTTCACAGCTGTACTACGCCAGTGTGTCACTGGATTTTTACAACGCTGATCCCGGGAGCTTTGAGCTGCTGCCGAAGTTCAAGGCGCTGACCGCCCAATACTCCCCCTTCGATTACATCGAGGGTACGCACTTCTACAATATGTTTGGTCATCTCAACGGGTATTCCTCCAATTACTATACCTACCAGTGGTCGCAGGCCATTGCGACAGACCTGCTGACGCGATTCAACCGCGCCGGACTGCGTGACAGGGCAACCGCCGCTGCTTATCGCAACACGGTACTGGCGCCCGGGGGAAGCAAACCGGCCATGCAATTGATTGAGGATTTCCTGGGACGTCCTTTCTCAACCCAGGCTTACATCGAACAACTTGAATCACTGGCCGCTGACACAGCTCCGGCGGCGGAGCCGACGTCCCGCGCGCAAGGCTATTGACGTCCCCCTGAATCGGCGTAGTGTGCAAGGAAAACCGCCTACGCTGGGGAACCGCGCTATGCAACAACTATCCGGTCAGGACGCCATGTTCCTGCACGCAGAGCTTGACGGACTGCCGCAACACATCGGCGGCGTGAGCATTTACGATCAGTCGACAGCAGAAGGCGGCAAAGTCCGCTTCAAGCAGATTCTTGCCATGCTGGAAAGCCGCTTGCACCTGTCTCCCATCTTTCGCCGCAAGCTGGCGATGGTGCCCTACGGATTGGGCAGGCCCTACTGGGTGGAAGACCCGGATTTCGATCTGGAGTACCACGTCAGGCATATCGCTCTACCCAAACCAGGCGACTGGCGCCAGCTGTGCATTCTGACCGCGCGCATTCATTCTCAACCGCTGCGACGCGACAAACCGCTTTGGGAGATTTACGTCATCGAGGGACTGAACAACGTCGAGGGCATTCCACCGGGCTGCTTCGCCCTCCTGTTGAAAGTGCATCACTGCGCAATGGATGGCGCCACTGGCACACAGTTTATGAACATCGTGCACGACCTGAGCCCGGAAACAGTCATTCCAGACAAGGCACCCGCCTGGATTGTCGAGCGCCCCTCTACGCTAAGAATGCTGGGTAAAGCCTACGTTGATGCGTGGCGCAAGCCCGGCCAGGTGCTGGATATTGCAAAACAGGCCGGGCCAGCCTTTATGCGTATCCGCCGTGGCATGCAGGACAAAACGCTCCATAGTCTGGACGACAAGCAGAAAACACGCTTCCAGGGCCGTATTTCACGTCACCGCGTGGTCGACGCCGAAACCTTTGATTTTGAGGCGATAAGGGCAATCAAGAACACCCAGCCCGGCACCACTATCAACGACGTCATGTTGTGCATCGTCGCGGGCGGACTGCGCAAATACCTGGACAGCAAAAATGAGTTGCCAGACAAAACGCTGGTCACCGGATGCCCTATCGACGTGCGCACTGCAGAAGAGCGCAGCGCAGGCGGTAATATGGTGGGCTTTATGAATGTGGGGCTGCGCACCGATATCGTTGACCCGATAGAAAGGCTGCGCGCGATTCACGAGGAGTCGCAATCAGCCAAGGCCTATGCCCAGGCGCTGGGACCGCGCTTTGTGGTGGATCTCACCGATGTGATGCCGGGCAATGTATTGGCGCTGGCGCTGCGCACAGCGACGGCCACTGGCCTGACCGAAGCCAATGTGGTGCAGAATACGGTGGTGACCAATGTGCCAGGGGCCCCTTTCCAGCTGTACATGTGTGGCGCCGCGCTGATCGATTCGATCAGCCTCGGGCCGCTGCTGCCCAATGTGGGGTTGTTCCACATTGTTTACAGTTCAGTGATGGAAAAGAAGGGCTCGATTACGCTGTCGTTCACTGCCTGTCGCGACATGATGCCGGATCCGGCCTTCTACGCGCAGTGCCTGCGCGAGGCCTACAATGAGCTGCATGCTGCCGCGCTGCGCCCTGCAAAGCCGGCAGGCAAGAAAGCTCCCCGGCGTCGTAAAGCCAGCGCGAAAGCCTGAGTTCAGCTTCGCGCCGGCGCTCGCTGCCTAGTTACAGCTGCCCGACAGGCTGTCGATCCACTCACGCACCAGGGCTACGCCCTCATCGTGAATGATGCTGCGGCCGATTTCTGGCATACGCACGTCAGGTTCATTCGAATCCATGCGGTAAGCCATGATTGATTCATCAGCATTGCCGGGCAGGATGTCGTACTGCAGGCCACCAGAACCCGCGCCAGCGGCCACTGGCGCCTTGCACAGCCCGTAGCTGGTATCCACCGCGCGCCAGTATTCCGAAAACATGCCGGAGTTGCTGGCGAAGCCGCCAGGGCTGTGGCAGTGCGCACAGTTGATATCCAGGTAGGCCTTGGCGCGATCCTGCAGGTTGGCCGAGGTGTCTTCCCAGTCCGGTACCGTGTCGATAGTGGACAGGTCATCAGGCAGGCCGGCAAGAACGCCCTGCTGCTCCATGTAAGCCAGCTGGTTGACTGCAGTGCCATCGTAGACGTTGTCGCGGTTCAGGAAGCGCGCCTTGGGGCCAATGATATTGAGCACCGTCTCCTGGTTAACGCCGCTGCCGGTTTCTGCCTGCGTCACACCGTGGCAGGATTTACAGCTGTTGGCATCGGGAATCACGTACTCAGTGCTGCGACTGCTGCCATCGCTGTGTATCCAGCTGATAGAGCGCGTACCACCGGCCACTTTCAGTTGTGCCTCTGTCACGTCCTCGTCCCAGATATAGGGCAGCGCAGCCCAGCCATCCTTGCGATGGATCAGGATACGCGTTTCGATAATCACTTCACCGGCTGCTTCATTCAGGAAATCACGCGGCATGGTAAAGGTCTTGGCGATAATGGTACCCACCGGAAAGTCCAGCACGTTCTGGGTGGAGTAAGCTGCCTGTTGTCCGGCCGGCACGTAAATAAACCGGTACTTGGAAGCGTAGTCCGTAAACAGCGGTGTTATCAGCTCGTAGTGGATGCCACTGTTGGCGCCCTCGCGAGGTTCCGTGGCGTCAGCAAAGAGGTTGTAGCCTGACAGCGAAGGGCAATCGACTTCCATCGCATCGAAGTTCACCTCATTACCTTCCGGGGTGCACATCTCGGCGATTTCTTCAGGCGTTGGCTTACGTTCGCCCTCAGCGATCGCCTCTGGCGTATCCAGCTCCACTGCCGCCAGCGATGCATGGGCGCAATCGAAAAAGCTCTGGTCAACATTCACCAGGCCGTTTTCATCGAACACACGGCCACGCGTCACGGCACTGTCTTCATTGATGCAGATTCGGTCAGCGTCGCCAAAGGCACCTTCCAGTTCGCCGAGGCCGTCGTACACAATCTCCGGAAGGCCACCAACGCCATCGAACAGGCCGGCGATATCACCTGCCAGGTCGGCCGGCTCATAACCGTTGTTACTGTACTGGTTGTCGTGAATGTAAATGCGGCGCGGATCGCCGTCGTAATTGACGTCGTCTGTGGTCAGGCCACTGATGTCATAGCTGACGACAAAAATCGCCGCGGACTGATTGTCTTCAATCACGTTATCGAAAATCTCAACATCCGAGAACGCCATCACCAGCATACCGGTACCGGCGGGAACAACCCCCACGATATTTCCTTCGGGGGCAAAATTGGGCTCGTTATTGCCGCGCACCACGTTGTTGTAAACCCGTGACCGGGCACCTTCGCGCGACAGGTTTGGCAGATCGAAGACCAGAATACCGCCCGTATTATCGACCGCCGTGTTGTCGTAAACCTCGGAGTTGGTAGAGTTCTCGATTTCGATGCCGGCCACGTTCAGTGAAACCTCGTTGCGGCGCACGATGATCTTGTCAGACTGACCGACGTAAACACCGGCATCGCTGGCACCGATCACCACGCTGTCTTCAATCAGCACATTCTCAGTCTGCACCGGATACAGACCGTAAGCACCGTTCTCGGCGCAGGGGCCACAGGTCCACTCAACGCGCATATTTCGAATCGTCACGCCGTTGCTGAACTTGAACTTGATCGCATCGGCAGGCGCATCGACTACGGCAAAATCTTCCAGGATCACGTTATTGCTGGTGACCAGGACGCTGTCGCCACCGCTGGTCTGGCCAGAAAACTCCAGCACTGTGGTGTCACGGCCCTTGCCGCGGATGGTCACGTTGTCAACGTCCAGGCTGATACTGCTGGTCAAGGAAAACTCGCCGGCCGGCATCTCGATGATATTGCCCGGTTCAGCGTTGATCATGGCTTCCAGCAAATCCGTCTGGAAGTTGTCGGAATCAGCAATCTGGATCACGTTGGGATCAGTGGGCGGCTCGACAACGGCGGAAGCGTTGTTGTCACCACCGTCCGAGCACCCGCTCAGGGCCACCAGAGAAAAACCAACAATGAAAATACCGAGCAGCCTGAAACGCTGCCACTGAGAAAATCGAAGCATGGGACACCCAATGTCGTTTGTTATGTCTTTAGAACATTAAGAGTATCACGACTCACCCTGCCTGTCTGGCCGAAACAGGATTTCTGCTGAAATTTACCAGCGCAGTACAGTCATTGAGACGTGTCTAGGGCAGCCAGCGCTGCATCAGTTGATAGACGTTGACGCGCGCCTTCAGCCGGCCGGCGAGCATGAACATGCCGCCCAGCTTGCGATGGAAATACACCGCATCTGTCGGCGGCGCCTGCCAGAAATCGCGGAAATTGGCGACGTCCTCACCGACTGCAGACATGCGACGGGCAAGATCGGAGCGTCCAAAGTCATACGGCTCATCGTCGCGCAGGGGCTCCAGCGCCATGCCCAACAATTGCAGCACCAGCGCCCGATACTCGCTATTGGCGTCACCCACCGAATATCCCAGGCGCTCTGCGGCGGCGGCAACCCGGTCGTCATCGCCGGCCAGCGCAGCGGCCACCAGTTTACGGTAGTTGTTAACGAAGGCGGCCTTGAAGCGGCGTGTTGCGCCAAAATCCAGCAGTACGATTTCGCCGGTAGCACTGCGGTACTGGTAGTTGGCAAAGTTCGGGTCGGTTTGCACCATACGCAGCTCAAACAGCTCCATCAGCATCAACTCGATCAGTGCGGTCATTACCCGGTCGCGTTCTTCCTGTGGCTCGTCGATCACAGAGTCGATCGGGCTGCCGCTGACGTAAGTCATTGCCAGCACATTCCGATGGGTCAGTTCGGGCAGCACCTCAGGCAGCACGAAACGCTCGTCGTCTCGCAGTAGTTCGCCAAAGGCGTCCAGGAATCTGGCTTCTTTATGGTAGTCCGCCTCATCCTTGAGTTGCTGTTTGGCATCATCCAGCAACGGCTGAATGTCCATGCCAGGCGGCAACAACCCGGACAGACGCAGCAGGCTGGCAATATTATCGACATCGCTGTCTATGCTGTCCGCGACACCGGGATATTGCACTTTCAGCACGATCTCGCGGCCGTCCGGTGATGTTGTTTTGTGTACCTGGCCGATAGAAGCCGCCGCCAGCGGCTTCATTTCAAAACCGTAAAAGAGCGCCTCCCAGTCTTCGCCGTAAGCCGCTTCCATCGACTTGCGCAACTGCTGCACCGGCATGTATTTCGCGTCGGAACGCAGCCGTGCCAGGATATCAGCCAGTTCTCTGGGTAGAAAATCGCCACTGTCCATAGACAGGATCTGACCGACCTTCATGGCGGCGCCACGCATGGTAGACAGCTGCTCTGCCACGCGCCGCGCATTGCCAGGCGTGAGCAACAGATCTCGCGCCTTTGGCCGTTTACCGGCGCGCAATTGCCGAGTGCCCTCGGCGACCATGCCACCGGCAACCCCGCTGGCCATGCGTGCCATGCGCGCAAATCGGCCGGCGCGTGACGTAGGAATCGCCCTCGCGTCGCTGTCTTTCTTACCCTTATCGGACACGTGTTTCCCTCTTCCGCCAGCGTTCAATATGCGCATTGACCATGCCATAGGCATTAAACTCGGCACGCAACACCGAAATAAAGGTAAACACCCCGGTGAGCTTGCGCGCGATCAGCGCAAAATCTCGGGAAGGAGGAATGAAATGCCGGCTGGTGGTAGACAGCGCCGCCTGCTTACCGGCACGGCTCATCAGCCGCGAGTCGCCCCAGCGATACTCACCCTGTGCGTTCAGATACTGCGCTGGCAGCTCCTGCGGGGGACGCAGGGGTTCCAGCAGATGCATGCAGAAATCGGCAAACAATGCCCTGCCTTCTTCGCTGGCGTCCGGCTGCAGGCAGCCTAAACCGATCAGCCCCTCAACCAGCCGCGGAATATCCTGCTGCAAGCCCGCATCAATCACATGACGCAGGTGAAAAAGGAAGTCGTCGGAACAATCCAGTACCGACCCGAAATCCAGCAATGCCAGCTCGTCGTGACCGATGCGCTTGCGGCGATCATCGAGCCGCAACAGGTAATTGCCGAAATTGGGGTCGGTTTGCAACATACCCCAGTCGTACAACTCGAAAAAAAACAGCTCCAGCATGCCCTGGGCGAGCGCATTGCGCCGCTCCTGCGACAGCGCGGCGACATGCACATCGGTGACGGGATAGCCCTCGATATACTCCATCGCCAGCACTGTTTCACTGCAGTAACGCCGATGCAAAACAGGCACATGGTAAGACACACCGCTGACCTCAAGGCCGCTGACCAGCTCGCTCATGCGCTGCGTCATGTCGGCTTCACGCGCGTAGTCAATTTCGTTGTGCAGGTGCGCGCGCATGGATTGCATCCAATGATCCAGGTCGCGACCGGCCTTTACCCAACGGGCCAGCACCAGCATACGCACCACCGCATCGAAATCCGAATCAATCACGTCTGCCAACCCTGGATACTGCAATTTGATACAGATCCATTCGCCTGTTTCGCGCACCTGCGCCAGATGCACCTGCGCCAGCGATGCGGCAGCAATGGCCTCTTGCTCGATTTCCAGTTCATCGAAGTGTTCGCCCAGGGCGTGACGCATCGCACTCTCCACGGCATCCCAGTGCAGGGGCTCGGTCTGGTCTTCAAGATCGTGCAGTGCACGGGTCAATACCGGCGGCAGAAAATGCTCGCCAAACAGCGCCAGCATCTGCCCGATCTTGACGTAGCTGCCTTTAAGCTTGCCCAGCTCACGCACAAAGCGCTGTGCCTCGCGGCGTGCAAAGTCACTGTCTTCACCCGCTGCGCCCTTGCCCATTACCCGTTGCACTGCACTGTCTACCGCCAGCGCGCTGCCAGCACGCAGGCCGGCCAGTGACACCGACAGGCTGCGTGGCAATGCACGGCGCTTCAGGCTCCGGTGTTTTTTCGCCATAGAATCAGGAATTACATCGTTGAAAAGGGGCATGCATTATATACGAAGCACGACCGCGCCGGGATCAATGTTTGGGATTGCGTTGTCGCAAGGAGCATCACGTGTTGCTGTTCAGAAGGCACTGGGAACAGGGTGTTTGCCCCGCGACGAATACGCTAAGCTGCCGCCATCGAATGTTTGAGGAGATAGATCGGTGCAAATCGGCGAGCATGACCAGGCCCCTGCTGTACATCCCCTGTGGCGCCTGGCTTTTCGAGCGGGATTCCTCTGTGCGGCCCTGTTTGCCGTGCTCAGCATGCTGCGCTGGCTCAACTGGATGCTGTCACCGCAATCCTGGCACAGTGCAGTGTCGCCCAATTGGTGGCATGCCCACGAGATGGTTTTCGGCTTCGCCATGCCCGTGGTCGCGGGGTTCCTGTTGACCGCCGTGGCGAACTGGACGGGCACAGCGGGAACACGCGGCATCAGGTTGCAGTGGCTTTTCGGGCTGTGGTTAACGGCCCGCCTGGTACTTTGGCTCACGCCTGAATTAAAGCTGCTAGCGTGGGCGGCAGAAATGGCGTTTATCTGTCTGTTGGGTTGGGAGTTGACCACACGCGTGTGGCCGCGACGGCAATGGCGCAATATGCTGTTCACTCCGCTACTGCTGGTGCTGATGGCGTTGGACACTGCCAGCTTTCTGCAGTGGGATAACACCTTGCTCACCACGCAATTACACTACGGCGCAGTGTGGATGATCACCGCGTTTATCGTGATTATCGGCGGCAGGGTCACACCCCTGTTTACCGCCAATCGACTGGGGCTGAAGATCGCGCCGCTGCCCAACGGGTTTGAGTACAGCTGCATTGCCATTACTGTCGTGATCGGCCTGCGTATTGCCCTTCTTCCGTCAACAGGCTCAAGCCCTGTCTGGACGGCCCTGTTCTTGCTGGGCGCCGCTATGCACAGCTATCGACTGTGGCACTGGCAAGGCTGGAAAACCGGGGCGGAACCGCTGCTGTGGTCCATGCACCTGGCCTACCTGTGTATCCCGCTATCCATGCTGTTACTTGCGTTGGCGGGCAATGATCTCATTGCCATCAAAAACGCCACTCACCTGCTGGCGATCGGGACTATCGGCGGCATGATACTGGCGATGATGTCGCGGGTGACGCTGGGCCACACCGGCAGGCAACTGGCAGTACCGGTGTTTATGGCCATCGCGTTTGCCACGGTTTTTTGCGCCGCGCTGGTCAGGGCACTGTTGCCGCAGCTGGCGCCGCAAGCAACTGCAATCGCTTGGGAGATTTCTGCCGTACTGTGGATTGTTGCGTTCGCGTTGTTTTTATGGCACTTCGCACCGATGCTGTATCGCGCCCGGGTGGACGGTAAACCCGGATAGATCACGCTTTGCCTGGCTTCGCCGACCTCAAAGGTGCTGCTGAGCGCACAGCAGCCCTTTACGCACCGCCGTTAATCCTCTGCGGCCTCCGGCGGTGCCGGCCACCCCATCTGCTCAAGGTGATACCCCAGCCGCTCGTGGCCGACATTTTCGTGGCAATCCACACACTGCATTGCGTCCGGGTTGCGGAAATAGCGGCTGTGGTTGCGCTGCGCCATCCTGCTGCCGCTGGTGGCGTCCTCCAGATACAAATGGCAGTTGAGACACCCTGAGTCATACACGTACTCTGCGCGACGCTCGCGATTGCCGTGCCAGTCTATTTCGTGCGGCTCTTTCAGCAGCTCCATGGTCGGATCGACCACACCGTGAACGCCTTTCACCCATAGGTAGTGCAGGGCGTTGTCATGTGGAATATGGCAATCACTGCAGGTCGCGCGCCAGCCCGCCTCGTTATTGCCCCCGTGCAGGGATTCACGATAGGCGGCTCCGATCGGCGCATGGGAGTGACAGGCCGTGCAGAACTCGTAGTCTCCGGTGGCGTGAATCATGGTATCCATCACGGCCCAGCTGGCCGCCATGCCCAGGCCCAGGCCACCCAAACCGACGATAACCCAGGCAATTCGTTTACGCATCTTACTCACCTTGCCTCTCCCTGACACTTGAGAAACGCCTCAGACAATGAGCGGTTACTGGCGTCACCGATGGGCGCCAACCGATCATTTCAAAAAAAGCATAGCAGAGGCACTTGCGGCTGCCACTTGATCCAGCTCATGCCATGACCAGAAAGTCCCACTCTGACTGCGCATCGCCGGCCGCCTTCGCCACTACAAAACCGAGACAAATACCCCTGGAGGACTCGCCGCACCGGGCACAGTGGGATACCCTCTGCGCTCGGCTGCTGTATCAACGCAGTACATTCATCGATTCGGGACGGGGTCAGGACAAAGATGATAGACATCCGGATGTGGGGCCGCGCTCTGGACCGTATGCCAAAGCTATCCGCTGATCAGTGGCAGACCCTTGACCCGATTGCAAAATGGCTGATCGCCTGTCGCGCCTCCGTTTTATTCATGACGTTCACCGCTGCAGCCCTGGGCGGTTTGATGGCCTGGCGCGACGGTTTTTTTCGCTGGGACCTGTGGCTGGCAGCTGCGCTGGGCCTGATGCTGGCGCATGCCACCAATAACCTGCTCAACGACTACACAGACTCTCGACGCGGCATTGATCGCGACAACTACTACCGCAACCAGTACGGTGTCCATGTGCTCGAGGACGGGCTCATGAGCCAGCCGCAGTTCTGGCGTTACGTAGCGATCACTGCCGCTATCGCCCTGTGTCTCGGTCTCTGGCTGATCAACCAGCGTGCCGGCTTGACTGCCGAACTGATGCTGGCCGGTGCTTTCTTTGTGCTGTTCTACACCTGGCCCCTCAAATACTATGGCCTGGGCGAACCGGCCGTTTTGCTGGTGTGGGGCCCACTGATGGTCGGCGGCAGCTACTATGTGCTCGCCGGTCACTGGAGCTGGGACGTCACCTGGCTCAGCCTGGTGTTTGCCCTCGGGCCGACCACCGTTCTTTTTGGCAAGCATACCGACAAGCTGGAAGCCGACCGCGCAAAAGGCGTCAATACCCTGCCCGTCATCCTGGGAGAGGCACGTTCAAGATACTGCGTTATGGCCATGATTGTGGCGCAATATGCACTGTGCATCGTCCTGGTGGCGACATCGCGCTTTCAATGGCCGCTGCTGGTCGTACTCGGTTCATTGCCCGTGTTGCCCGCACTGCTGAGCGTTTTTCGCCAGCCCAAACCCCCCGCTGCACCGGCGGACTATCCTGCCGACATATGGCCACTATGGTTTTCTGCCTACGCTTTTCGTCACACCCGTCGTTTTACATCGCTGTTCCTGCTGGGACTCATTGTGGATACCGCCCTATTCCACTAGCCCTTCTGCCGGTATAACCGCCTGGCAAGACCTCACCCTGAAATCGGCGCATAAACGACTGGCACACGCGATCAGCCTGTATTAAGTTACGCCAAAAACCACAGAGCATAAAAAGGGATCGGGGGATGCCACAAAAAACACTGCGCGAGCGGTTGAGGACACTGCTGCGCCCGTCTGCCACGCGCTCAGTCGCCAGCCTGGTGCTCATCGGCTTTATCATTGGCGTTATCAGCGTCTGGGGCTTCAATACCAGCCTGAAGGTCACCAGCACCGATGCCTTCTGCACCAGCTGCCACGAGATGGAGACTCCCCTGCAGCAGCTGCGGCAGACCAGCCACTTCAGCAATGCCAGCGGCATTGCTGCCAGCTGCGCCGACTGCCACGTTCCGCACGCCTTTGGCCCTAAAATGGTGCGCAAGATCGAAGCCGCCCGGGAAGTCTGGGGCAGCATCACAGGCATCATTGATACACCTGAAAAATATGCCGCGCACACAGCGGCTATGAAACAGCGCGAAATTGCCCGGCTGCGGGCCAACGATTCGCAGGAGTGCCGCGACTGTCACCAGGTGGAGCGCATGCTGGTCGCCCTGCAGTCGGCCAAGGCCCGGCAATACCACCAGTCAATGCAACGCAATGGCAAAACCTGCATAGATTGCCATGCCGGCATTGCGCACCCGGACAACAGCGCGGCGGTGGTGCAATAGCATGGTGATTGTCTTGCGCGTGCTGGCAGGTCTGGCACTCTGCTCAGGATTCTCGGTCACTGCAGTGGCTGAACAGAACGCTGAATCACCCGTTGCAACAGCGGCAGAGCATGCCGCGCAATGCCTGACGTGTCACGACTTCAGCGCGCAATCGCCAGTGCACGATGTACTGTCGGGATCACACGGCGTGGCAGGCGACGCCGCTGACATGGCAGGCAGGCGCGGCTGCAAGGACTGCCACGGCGACAGCCAGCCGCATACACAGGCGCCCACGCGCGTTGCTCCGGATGTGAGTTTCGGACCGCACTGGACCAACACCAGCGCCGCACAGGACAGCCAATGCCTGGCCTGCCATGAAGGAGATACAGCGCGCGACTGGCAACACTCCCTGCACATGTTCAACAACCTCACCTGCGTTACCTGTCATGACATCCACGCAGAACAGGATCGGGTGTTGTTGGAGGAGCAGCAGGCACAGGTATGCACCACCTGCCATAAGGATCAGAAAAGCGGTGTACACGGCAAGACGGCGCTGCTGGCCGACAATCCACCTTGCAGCGCCTGCCACAACCCCCATGATCACGGCTCCGCAGAAACCCGTCTGTTAAACACCGATTCGGCGGGCTGTCTGAGCTGCCACGACCTGGCGGAGATGGCACTTGATCCGGCTGTCAGCAAGATGGCCAAGCGCCTGCACAAGGTGATGTCACGGCCGGGACGCACCTGCCTCGACTGCCATGAGGGCATCGCACACGCCCCAACAGCATCATCCCCGGCCTACAATCCAACGCCCGTCACGCAGAAAGCGCTGACGCTTTTTGCGCCGGGCATGATCACCAGCGAGTGGCTGCTGCATCAACATCCCGGAGCACAACCGCTACAGCAGGGCGCCAACTGCCAGCAATGTCATCGTTCTGAAGAAGCGCAGCTGGGTGACAGCGGGTCGGGTATTGCCGCACGCGATGTCACGCTGCGCTTCGGTCGCGACGAGGAGGCGCTGGTCATCGCGCTCAGCTGGCAGGGCAGTCAGCAGGATGCCATGGTTGCGTTTATGTGGGGCGATCGCAGTAATGCCGAATTCACACGCGGTGGCTGCTTTGCCGCTTGCCATGACGATATGCCCGGAATGCGCGCAGACCGGGGCCAACAGACCAGTAAGTACCTGAACGTGTCGCGCCAACAACAGTCCGCGCTGGGCCTGCCCGCTATTACCGAGGATGAACTCACTCTGCGCAGCCTCAGGGCCGCGGGCAACTACGCGCAAATGTGGCGGGTAGATCTTGGCAGCGGCACAGTCACCGTTGCCGATGTTCTGGCAGACGCCGGCTGGCAGGCCAGCGAATTGATCTCAATCAATAAACGGTTCAACAAGGGTGTATGGACGGTGGAACTGCGCACCGATCTGAACAATAGTAGTACGAGAATAATGCAATTATCCGAAGACACGATCACCTTCGGCCTGGCACTCGGCTCCACTGCACGCCCCGGCGCAAAGCACTGGGTCAGTCTGCCGATGACATTGGGCCTTAAAGGTGGTGATACCGACTTCACGGCTGAGTGACCAGAATGAAGATCCGCCACAGCCTCTACCCCCTGTTCCTGCTGTTAGCCATGACAGCGGGCGGCAGCGTCTTCGGGCAGGACGAGCCCGGTTGTCTCGATTGCCACGACGAGAGTGAGAGTCACACCCAGGCCGTGTTCAAGACGGTGCATGGCGACCTCGGTGGCGGTGGCAGCAGCGCGTGTACCGCTTGTCACGGCCCCAGCGAAAAGCATGATCGGCGCGGTCGCAAGGCCCAACCCGATATCAGCTTCGGGCCGACCTGGGTATCCCCAGCACAAGAGCGCAACGACGCCTGCCTGAGCTGTCACGAGGGCGGACAACAGATGCACTGGATTGGCAGTGCGCACCAGGAAGAAAACCTGGCCTGCAATGATTGCCACAACTCCCACGAGCAAGCCGATTTGCTGGGCCAGCAAGCGCAACAGCAGTGCGTGGATTGTCACGCGACAGTGCGCGCCGAGTTAAACCTGCCATCAAGACACCCGATCGCTGAAGGCAAAACCGCGTGTACAGATTGCCACAATCCACACGGCGGTAGCGGTGACGCTGACCTGCACCAGATGAGCGTCAATGACAACTGCTTCAGCTGCCACCAGGAAAAGCGTGGTCCGTTCCTGTGGGAGCACGAACCCGCTGCGGAGGATTGCGGCCTGTGCCACAAACCCCACGGCTCAGTGAATGATCGACTGCTCACGGCACGCGGCCCTGCACTGTGCCAGCAATGCCACGCAGCAGCATTCCACCCGAGTGTGCCCTATGGCGCTGAAGGTCTGGCGGGAGGCAGCGCCAACCGGAATCTGATCGGTAAGAACTGCCTCAACTGCCACAGCCAGACCCACGGCTCCAACCATCCGTCGGGAGCGCGCCTGACACGATGAAAAACAGCAGCAACAGGGTTACCTTCACCGTTGGTCTTGTCGCGCTCGCCAGTTGTGGTGCTGCAGCGGCGCAAGACAATGAAACACCCGTCGAGTACACGCCACTGATCACACAGCTGGCACCCATCCAGAACTCACTGGCTCTGGACGGCGGACGGGGTGCTATCCAGATGGGCCTGGGCTACACCAGCCAGGATAATTACATGTTCGGCCAATACAACGGGCTCAGTGAAGACCAACCACATTTCATCGGCGATCTGCAGTGGCAGGATTTCCAGAGCAATGACAGCTACTGGCAAATATCGCTGTCGGATATGGGACTGGATACGCGTGAGGGCGAACTGGTATGGGGAAAGACCGACGCACTGCGCATCAGCGCCGCGTTCGACTCCCAGTCGCAGGTGCGCAATGACAGCGGTCGCACACCGTTCCGCGGCAATGATTTCCAGCAGCTACCGGGTAACTGGAACAGCGGGCTCACCACGTCAGACTGGAGTCAGCTGAACGACTCCCTGCGCCGTTTTGACCGCGAGCTGGATCGGGACACACTGTCGCTGGCCATCAACGCACGCCTGGACAGTCACTGGGAAGCAAGGGCTGGACTGTCCTACGAGCAGAAAGAAGGCACCACAGAGGTTGGCGCGGCAATCTACGTGGATGGCTCATCGGGCGATGCGGTGCTGCTGAACGCTCCCATTGATTACCGCACTACCACACTGAACGTGGGCGTGGCCTATAGCGGCAGCAAACTACACCTGGATGGCAGCCTCGCCTACTCGGATTTCGACAACCGCGATGATGCCCTGCTATGGCAAAACCCCTATTCTTCCTTTGGGCCGAATGTCAGCTATCCAGCGGGCATTGGCGGTATGGGTGTTGCACCAGACAACGAACAGGCCAGCGGACGATTGACCGGCAGCTATATTTTTTCACCGGCTGTGCGCCTGCAATTCGACGGCAGCTACGCGCTCGCGATGCAGGACCAATCCTATTCCCCCTATACGGCAAATACCGCGCTCAATGTGTCCACACCGCTGCCGCAAAACAGCTTTGATGGTGAAGTGGCCACCAGCACTGCCAATATCAAATTGTTGACGCGCCCGATGAAGAAAATGAGCGCAGAGCTTTTTTACCGCCTGCGCGACCGCGATTACGACGCGCCGCGCCAGGGCTATCTCTATGTGCGCGGTGACGGCTCAGACCAACCCTCCTCCGCACTCACGGTATACAACACCACGCACGACCTGACCTCCCAGACTGCCGGCTTTGCGCTCGATTATCGGCTGCCGCTGCGCAGCAAGCTGAGCTTCGAGTATGCTTTTGAGGAAGTGCAGCGCCGCAATGCCGCAGTGGAAACAACGGAAGAGGATCACTATGAGTTGGGCTACCGCATCCAGCCATGGTCCAATTTCAGCGCGCGCCTCAAACTGGCTTACGGTGATCGCGCCGCAGACACTTACCAGTGGGATCAGTCCTACTACGCTTTGCTGGATGCCGGGCTTATCAATACAACGCCAGATACACAGCGTTACATTAATCACCCTCAATTCAGCCAGTACTACCTGGCCAATCGGGAGCGCGTCGAGAGCAGTATTGATCTTAACTACCTGCCCGCTTTGGCCTGGAACCTGAACCTCAACATGCAATGGCGCGACGACGATTACGACGCCACCGACCTGGGGCTGACTGGCTCTACCTGGCAACGCCTGCACCTGAGCGCCAGCTACGCAGCAACTTCAAGCCTGTCAATAAGCGCCTATGCCGGCTATGACGAGTACGAGGCCGACCAGGTCAGCCGCGCGTTCCGTGGTGGCCAGGAGAAAAACGCGTTTGCGATCTATCCACCACTACCCCAGGCCAGCGATCCAGCGCAGAACTGGTCACTGGAATCGACAGATGCCAGCACCACGATCGGCGCGAATATGTTGTGGCAGGCCAGTGCAGACCTCGAGCTCGCCCTGGACTACAGCTTTGTTGATACCCGCAGTGAACAAGCCTACTCGACAGATGCCGCCGGCAGCGTAGTGGCCTCTGACCTGCCCGACGTGAATACCCGTTTGCACCAGATCGAGGCCAGCGGCACCTTGCAGCTGATGGAGAGCCTGTCCCTGCGCCTGGAATACCAATACTACCGCTACAAGAGCGATGACTGGGCGTGGGACGGTGTCCGGCCCGATACCATCGCCAAGGTGCTGAGCTTTGGCCAGCGCAACCCGAACGAACAGATTCATTACATGGGAGCGTCAGTGATTTATCGCTGGCAGTAATACCCGGGAGAGCAAAGCAATGTCGACATTACTGCGCAACTGCCTGACAGCAGTATTCCTGAGCCTTCTCATCGCCTGTGGTGGCGGCGGAGGCGGTGATCGCGCGGCCGGGGTGGAACCCGGACCACCACCGGGAGGCGGCCCCGTGACACCACCGGATCCGGAACTTCCTTCCCCGAACCCCTCACCCTATGCCGAGGCCGAGCAGCTGTTTGCCTTTATTACCAGCGTCTCCCTGGATAACAACCAGCAGGCCGTGGTCGACTTCCAGCTGTCCGACGGTAACAACACAGCGATCACCGATCTGGAGCAGGACAACGTGCGGTTCGTGATCGCCAAGTTACAGGGCAGCCCGCTGGGCAATATGACTGGCCACTGGCAATCCTATGTGAATCGTATCGAGCAGCCGGGAGTCGGCCCTGGCAGCGCAGCAAAGCTGCAGGCGACCGCCGAAAGAAACGGGGAATTTACTAACAACGGTGACGGCACCTACCGCTATCGCTTCGCCACCAGTCTCACCGACCTGCCCGCAGATATTGTTGCGCAAGCCGAAAGCGAGGCGCTGGATCTGGGCTACGAAGAACAGCGAACCCACCGCGTTTCCATACAGTTCGACGGCGCACCGGGCAAAGCCAATCCACACTACGATTGGGTACCCGCCACTGGCGCTACTGAAGGTGTGTTCAGCATGGATATCGCTGCTACAGCCAACTGCAATCGCTGCCACGATCCACTGGCCATTCACGGTGGCGGCCGCCAGGAGATCACGTATTGCGTGACCTGTCACAACGCCGGTTCGACCGATGCCAATAGCGCCAACACCGTGGACATGAAGGTCATGATTCACAAAATACACCGCGGCGCCAGCCTGCCCAGTGTGGAGGCGGGGGGCGAGTATGCCATCTGGGGCTTCCGCGACAGCAAGCACGACTACTCTGAACTGCACTATCCGCAGGACATTCGCAATTGCGTCAACTGCCATGCGGGCAGCAAGACTGGCGCCGGTCGCGATGACCTGGTACTGACCGCACAGGGCGACAACTGGGCAGAATATGCCACTGCGGCAGCCTGCGGCAGTTGTCACGATGACGTTGACTTCACCCAGCACGCCGGAGGCCAGAGTGATGACCTGTCCTGCAACAGCTGCCATTCAGGCGCGGGCATCGCCGGCAGCATTGAAGACAGCCATCGAATACTCCTGGACGAAGCCAGGGCACGACTCAAGGCCGAGGTGCTGGACGTCAGCAACACCATGCCGGGGCAAACGCCTGTGATCAATTTCCGCGTAAGCAACCCGCTGACAGGCGAAGACTACGACATCATGAATGATCCGGTGTTCACCGGCCCGGGAGCGCGCCTGGCGGTAGGCATGGCGTGGAGCACATCGGACTACACCAACACGGGTAACGGGGCAGACAACGCCAGCCAGGTGCAGGCAGACGCCCTGGCGGATGCCGTGCCCAATGGCGATGGCAGTTATTCTGTCACCATGCCACAGGCCATTCCTGACGGCAGCGCAGCGCCGGGAGTTGGCGCGTCGGGCAGTGGTGCCGCGACCGTTGAAGGACACCCGGTTATTGACGTAGATGGTGACGGCAGCCTGGAATCCGTACCCGTCGGCGACGCCGTGGCATTCTTCTCGATCAATGAGCCGGATGGCCGTGCCACGCCCCGCCGCCAGGCGGTAACCATTGAACAGTGCCAGGCCTGTCACTCCTCACTGGTGCTGCATGGCAACAACCGGGCTGACAACATCGACAGCTGCGTCACCTGCCACAATCCGCGCGGCACCGATCGCGACGTACGTGACATCGCCCTGAGCCCGCCCACGGACGGCAAGCAGGAAGAATCCATCGATTTCAAAACGATGATTCACGCGCTGCACGCGCCCGGCATTCGAGAGAATCCGTTGCAGGTTGTGGGCTTCCGCGGCTTCAGTACGCACGTTTATGACGAGGCGTCCGTGCACTACCCCGGCAACCTCGCCAATTGCCTGGCCTGCCATACCAGCGACGGGTTTACCCTGCCGCTGGCTGACAGCGTGCTGGGCACCGCCATCGATACAGGACCAGATCATCAGGATCCGTCCGATGACACCGTGGTCACACCGGCCACAGCGGTCTGCGCCAGCTGCCATGACAATGCGGTTGCCAGGGCCCACATGACCTCTAACGGTGGCAGCTTCAGCACCACCCAGGCCGCCATCGACAGTGGCGATGCGGTTGAAGAGTGTGCCGTCTGTCACGCCTCCGGGCGCAATGCCGATGTGGCAGACGTGCACGGGTTGAAATAAACCTGCCCTAGCGGCCTGGCATCGTACAGCCCCTGTCCAGGCAGGGGCTTTTTTTGACTTGGCACGACGGCGACGCATCCGTATATTGCGCAGCATGAAATATACCGGCACAGAAAACTTCGACCATGAACAGCAGCCTAAAGTAGGGCTGCTCGTCACCAATCTTGGCACGCCCGCAGCCCCGCGCACTAAAGAACTGCGCACGTATCTCAAACAGTTCCTGGCAGACCCCCGGGTGGTAGAAGTGCCGCGCCTGATCTGGTGGTTTATCCTGCATGGCGTGATCCTGAATATTCGTCCGCGGCGCTCCGCCGCGGCCTACCGCACCGTCTGGACAGAGCAGGGCTCACCCCTCATGTTCAACACCCGGGCCCAGGCCGACGCACTGCAGCAGAAAATGCAGCAGCAGTACGAGGGCAAAGTCATGGTGGAATTCGCGATGCGTTATGGCGAACCCTCGATAGCAGATACTGTGCAGCGCATGCTCGACAAGGGCGTCAGAAAACTGCTGGTGTTGCCGCTTTATCCACAATACAGCGGCGCCACGACCGCCTCCACGTTCGACGACCTGGCGGCAGATTTTACCCAACGCCGCTGGCTGCCCGACCTGCGTTTCATCACCCACTATCATGATCATCCCGCCTACATACAGGCGGTAGCTGACAGCATAAGGAATTACAGAACTGAGCACGGCAGTGCACAGAAATTACTGTTCTCCTATCACGGTGAACCGCAGAGTTATCTCGACAAGGGCGACCCGTATCACTGCGAGTGCCTGAAAACATCCAGGCTGGTCGCTGAAGCGCTGGGCCTGGATAAAGATGACTATCTCACGACGTTCCAATCGCGCTTTGGCCGCCAGGAATGGCTAAAGCCCTATACCGACGAAACTCTCAAGACCCTCGCCGCAAACGGCACAAGCTCTGTGCAGGTCGTATGCCCGGGCTTCTCAGCAGATTGCCTGGAGACACTGGAAGAGATCGGCGTGGAAAATCGTGATTACTTCATGGAGGCCGGCGGCGAGACGTATCAGTACATTCCCTGCCTGAACAGCGACCCTGCGCACATTGAAGCGCTGGCATCCATCGCCACGGAAAACCTCACCGGGTGGCTGTGAGGCCGCTCACCCGGGCAGCCTAAATACGCTAGCCCCTATTTCGGCAGCAGATCAGCCAGAATGGCTTTCAGCTCGTCGTCACTGAGAGACTTGTTGTCCTTGTGCCGCTTGATGCTGGCGTCTTTGGCACTGGCCATAATTTCTTCCATGCTCATGCCAACCCAATCTTCTTCGGGCACATGACAATCAAGACACTCCTCGGCGTCACCAGCATAGGCACCAACCGCAAAAATACTCGCCAGGGACGCTAATAAACCAATTCGTAATGCTGTGTTCACAATCACTCCTCATCCATTTTATGCTACGCGCCTGTGACAGCAGTGCCGCATTGCGTAACGCAGTAAACACCACAATTGTAGGCCAACGCGGGACAATATCCAGCCCTGTCAGCGCGCAATAAATTCGCTCCTCAGGTCTTGCCATCGGCACGCTGCAGACTCATCCTTGGCAATCGTTCAATGAAGTCAGGAAAGCTACCGTGCATCCAACACTGTATCGCAGGAAACACAAGCCCGGGCAGTGCGCCCTGGCGAGATTCGCCGCGCTGGCGCTACTGATTCTGATTCTAATTCTGATGAGTTTGCCCGGCCATGCCCAGGTACCACCCGATGCTGTCTGGATCGACGTGCGCTCCCATTCTGAGTACGCCAGCGGACATCTGGAAACTGCCAGCAATATTCCTTTTGATGGCATTGAAGCCGGCGTTGCAGCTCTCAAACTGGACAGCGACCAACCGATCTATCTGTATTGCGCCGTAGGCGGTAGGGCAGAGGTGGCGCGCAAGCGACTGGTTGAGCAAGGCTACACCAGCGTCGTCAATGTGGGCGGATTGCAGGACGCCAGGAAACTGGCTGGGGATAGCGCCGGGAATCCCTAGATCCAGCGCCTCACGCGAGCCCGGTAGGCCGCAAAGTCTTCGGGGAAAGCGTCCATCAGCATCGCTTCCTCGGGCAGGATATAGCGAAACTGGATAATAACGGCAAACATCAGTGGCACCAGCAGCGCAGTGGCGGCGCCTACCGTAATCGCACAACCCAGCAGCACCAGCATCATGCCCAGATACATGGGATTGCGAGAAAGGCGGTAGACACCATCGGTGACCAGAGCAGTCACCGGGCGGAAGGGGATAATCCCGGTCTGCGCACGAAAGAACAGCCCATTGGCACTGACCAGTAAAAACAGCGCAAACACAATAATCGCACCACCGATCAGCTGACTCGCCAGGCCTGTGAAACGCATGCCGGGATAATATTCGTTCAACGCAAACACTGCGACGAGGCCAATCAATAGCCAGGCCGGTGGATAGATAACGCGTTTAACCATTGTTGAACTGCCTGTCAGTGGGAAAGGTGCATTCCTGCTGGCTCGATACCGCCCATGGCGTAAGCCAGCGCGATACCCAAAAGAAAAGCCAGCGTGAGTTTGCCGCGATCATGGCTGTGGAAGTGTACTTCGGGCAGCAAATCACTCAAAGCAATACAGATAAAGGTACCCGCCGAGAACGCCAGCGCGGCTGCTACCACATGATTGCGCGAATCCAGCAGGGCATCAACCCCGAAGAAAAACAACAGCGCCCCCAGCGGACACATCAGGGCAAACACCACATTGGCGGTAGTGCGCGCGCCCGGGCTCCAGCCACCGGCATCCATCAGCGAGGTTATCGACAGCGCATCCAGCGGCTTGTGCAATAAAATGGCCAGAAATACGCCAACACCGAGCAGACCAGCGCCAGCGCCTTCCACAATTTCTCCCTGCATCACAGCACCCAGGGCAACGCCATCGATCAGTGTGTGCAGCGCCAACCCCAGCGCCACACCAATCCAGCTTAAACGATGCACCGGATTACCGTGTGCATGCGTGTGCGAGTGATCCCGGGGATGGCCATGATGCGGGTGCTCATGGTCGAGGTGAGTCACTTCTTCGCTGCTGAAATCGTGCTGGTGAAAATGAAACATGCGCAACAGCATGAACATGACAATCAGGCCCAGCATCAGCCACCACACTGAGACATCTACCGCACCGGGAGAATCACCCAGCGCAACGCTGTGCGGCAACAAGTGGTAGAAGGCAACGCCCAGCATCAGGCCAGAGACAAAGCTCATAATAAGCTGTGTGCGCGTGTGGGTCATCTTCACCCAATGTGGCAACAGGCCTCCCGCCAGGGAAAATGCAGCAATAGCGACACAGTAGATAATCAACAGGAGCGAGGGGGAGGAGGTCATGAACCTTTCTTATCGAATAGCGGCAGAGGCGCGATTATTCCACATTCATCAGCGCTTGTAATTGCCGCACTGTTGTCATGGTCCACTCAGGCCAGCGCAGCATAGACTAAAAATGTGCCGATCAGCACAGCCACCGTCAGCCATAATCGCGCCAATACGGCAGGCAACTGGCTGAACCGATTGACGATGGCTCGCAAGGCGGGCAGAGGCAGCACTACCAGCAGCAGCCCTCCCAGCGCCATCAACCATCCCAATGCAACCACCAGCGAGGGGAAAGCCACGGCGTTACCGGCGCCAATCAACGCAGCCCCGAGCATGAAGCGCAGCAGGGCGGCACCATACAACCAGCGCGACAGCAAGGCCTTTTCCAGCGCCGGGCGCAGCTGGGCTGGCCGAACCAGGAAAAACAGGCTGCTGGCCAGTACCAGCAAACCAATGATCAGTACCACAGTTGGCATAAACGCCCTGCTCCCTAAACGGACAAGTGCACAGACGGTAACTCAACGTCCCGGGCTTTAAAAGCCACACGAGGTGGTCAGCGCAACGCGGACAAAGCCGTTGACAGGCAAACTAATGACCATTAGTTTGAGCCAACAGTCACAGGAGCCTGGCATGTCTATTTTCGAAACCATTCCATCCAACGATGCGCGGCGCCACCTGCAGCTGCGCAGCCCCGTCACCCTGGAAAATACGGCGGAACTGGTCTGCGCCAATGCCGAGGACGTTGCGGCAGCCATTGCGCGAGCCAGAGCCGCGCAACCGGCCTGGGCAGCGACTTCCATGGGCGAACGCAGCGCCATCATCTATCGCGCGCTGCAGCTGGTACTGGAACGCCAGGACGACATCATCGACACCGTCGTGGCTGAAACCGGCAAGGCGCGCACAGACGCGATGTCGATGGAGATTTTCTCGGTAGCGGACTCCCTCTGCTACTACGCCAAGAACGCTGAAAAATTCCTGAAGCCGCGCAAACGCAAGGTGCACGGCATTCTCGGCATCGCCAAGCAGCTGCGTATCCTCTACAAGCCACTGGGTGTAGTGGGCTTGATCACGCCGTGGAATGGCCCTTTTGTACTGGTCATGAACCAGGCAGTACAGGCGCTGTTGGCTGGCAACACTGTTGTCGCGAAAGGTTCAGAGGTGACTCCCTTTTCCGCCAAACTGGCCGAAGAAATCCTGCGCGATGCAGGACTGCCCGAGAACGTGTTGCAGGTTCTGCTCGGTGACGGAGAAACCGGCGCTGCCATCGTCAGCGGCGGAGTCGACAAAGTCTCGTTCACCGGCAGCGTAGCGACCGGCCGCAAGGTGGCACAGGCATGCGCGGGCCAACTGATACCCTGCACACTGGAGTTGGGCGGCAACGATGCCATGATCGTGTGTGCAGATGCGGACCTGGATCGCGCGGCAGACGGCGCCTGGCTGGGCTCGTGCATGAATACCGGGCACTACTGCTGCGGCACCGAGCGCATTTACGTGGTGGCCGAGGTCTACGACGAGTTTCTGCGCAGGGTATTGGAAAAAGGCCAGCAACTGCGTCAGGGACAACAGCACGGTTGGGACGAGGATGTCGGCGCCGTGTTCTGGGATCGCCAGATGACCATCATAGAAGCGCATGTGGAAGATGCTCGCAGCAAAGGCGCGACCATTCATATGGGCGGCAGGCGCAATCCGGACCTGCCCGGCCTGTACTATGAACCCACCGTGATCACCGAAGTCGACAACAGCATGGACATCATGCAGCTGGAGACATTCGGGCCCATATTGTGCATTCAGAAAGTAGCCGGCGAAAAAGAAGCGATTGCACTGGCCAACGATTCAGAATTCGGGCTCAACGGTAACGTCTGGACCAAAGACAAGGAAAAAGGCTACCAGCTGGCTGCTGCGATGGATACCGGCTCCTGCAGCGTCAACGACATGGCGGTCAGTTATGGCATTCCAGCGGCGCCTTTTGGTGGCCGCAAAAACTCGGGCGTTGGGCAGGTAAACGGCAAAAAGGGCCTGCGTGGTTATTGTCACGAGATGCCCGTGGTGATCGATCGCTTTGGCGGCAAAATGCAGAACGCCTACCCCTACAGCGCCAAAAGCGCCGAGGGAATGCGCAAGCTGATGAACTTCATGTGGGTGAAAACACCGCTGGGGCGCTGGTTGAGTTGAGTCTGCGGCTCTCGCCGGCCAGTGCCAGCCTACACCAGCACCAGATTGTCGCGGTGTATCAGTTCTTCATCGAGCTGATAGCCGAGAATACCTTCGATATCGCTGGAGGCAGAGCCCATAATGCGGCGCGTATCATCCGCGCTGTAGTTAACCAGCCCGCGCGCGACTTCCTGCCCCTGCTCATCCCGGCAAGACACCATATCGCCACGAGTGAATTGCCCGTGAACGCCGCGCACCCCCACCGCCAGCAGGCTGCGGCCCGATTCACGCAGCACACGCACAGCACCGGTATCCAGCACCAGGCTGCCGGGTATCTGCACCATACTGGCCAGCCACTGTTTACGCGCGTTCTGCGGCTGTTTACCGGTACGCAACCACGTACCGACACTCTGCCCGGCCGTCACTTGGGCCAGGATATCCGGCTCACGTCCTGAAGCGATTACGGTTTCGGTTCCAGAACGAGCAGCCAGCCTGGCCGCGCGCAGCTTCGTCACCATGCCGCCGCGCCCGAGCGCCCCGCCCTCGCCCGCCATGCTATCCAGCCGCGCATCATGCACATCGCACAGACTGACCAGCTCTGCCTGCGGGTTGGTTCGCGGGTCTGCATCAAACAAACCCTGCTGGTCTGTCAGCAGCACCAGCGCGTCGGCATCAATCAGGTTGGCCACCAATGCGGCCAGGGTGTCGTTATCACCAAAACGGATTTCGTCTGTGACCACGGTATCGTTTTCATTCACTACCGGCACGACACCGAGCCGCAGCAGTGTTTTCAATGTGCCACGCGCATTGAGGTAGCGATCACGGGCGATGACATCATCGTGCCCCAGCAACACCTGTGCACTGGCGATGCCGTGCCCGGCGAAAGCGGTTTCATAGCTTTGTACCAGCACCGATTGCCCCACCGCCGCAGCCGCCTGCAGGTCATGCAGCAGGTGCGGACGCTCGGACCAACCCAAACGCACAATCCCGGCGGCTACAGCACCACTGGATACCAGCACCACTTCGCTACCGCTGGCGCGCAGCGCTGCCAGCTGCGCCACCAGCTTGTGGATCATCGCCGCGTCCAGGCCGCGGCCGTCATCGGTCAGCAGCGCGCTGCCCACCTTCACTACCCAACGCCGGGCGGCGGCGATCTCCATACGTTCAGTCATGGCAGCGCCTAAGGTACATATTCCACGTCCACATCGTAGTCATCGTCATCAAAATCATCGTCGTCATCACCACCGGCTGCCGCAGCGCGCGCCGCAACCGCCTCTGCGCGGTGCTGGGCGCGCAGATCAGCAATGCGCTGGCGGGCCTCTTCCTGCATCTTCGTTTGCAGCTCGCGTTCGGCTTCCAGCAGCTCAGGATCGGCGGCCTCCATGGCCGCACAATCTTCCAGCCGCGTCATCAGGTCGCCACACAGAACGTCAGTGCCCTTACCGCTGATGGCGGCAATTTCATAGACGGGCCCCTGCCAATCCAGGGCCGCAAGCACCGCAGCGCGGCGCGACGCAAAGGTCTCATCATCCAGCAGATCAGCCTTGTTCAATACCAGCCAGCGTTCACGCTGCGCCAGCGTAGGACTGAAGCGCTGCAGCTCGCGCACAATGGCAAGCGCGGCTTCAGCGGGGTCACTGCCATCAAACGGGGCCATATCGACCAGGTGCAGCAAAATACGGTTTCGCGTAAGGTGCTTGAGAAAACGTATGCCCAGGCCAGCACCTTCAGATGCACCCTCGATAAGACCGGGAATGTCTGCCACCACGAAACTGCGATGAGCCTCAACCTTCACCACGCCCAGATTCGGCACCAGTGTGGTGAACGGGTAATCTGCCACTTTTGGCCTCGCGGCCGAAACGGCCCGAATCAGTGTTGATTTACCCGCATTGGGCAATCCCAGCAGGCCCACATCTGCCAGCACTTTCAGCTCCAGCTTCAGTGAACGTTGCTCTCCTTCGGAGCCCGGCGATGTCTGCCGTGGTGCCCGGTTGGTACTGGACTTGAATCGGGTATTACCCAACCCGTGAAACCCGCCGGCTGCCACTACCAGCTGCTGGCCATCCACGGACAGGTCACCCAGCACTTCTCCCAGGTCCTCATCAATAACGGTCGTTCCCACGGGCACACGCAGAATAAGATCCTCACCACTCTTGCCGGTACAGTTCTTACCCCGACCCGTTTCACCACTCTCGGCCCGGTAGCTGCGCTGGAAACGGTAGTCGACCATCGTATTGAGTGACAAGTCCGCCTGCATAATGACGCTACCGCCATCACCGCCATCACCGCCGTCAGGACCCCCTTTGGCAATATACTTCTCACGTCGGAAACTCAGACAGCCGTTGCCACCGTTGCCCGCGTGTACCTTGATACTTGCCTCGTCTACAAACTTCATTGCGTATTACCCGCCTGCGGCATGGGTGTCGTTAAAAGGATCTGTTTGCCAATCGTAGGACCGGCTGTGTATTCAACCAAAAAAAAACCCCGTCAATTGACGAGGCTTTCGAACTCAGGGCCTGCAGCTGCAGGGCCTGTGTCTGGGTTCAGGCGCTCACCACCTGCACAAATTTACGGCTGTTCGGGCCACGTACAACAAATTCTACTTTACCATCGGCAGTGGCAAACAGAGTGTGATCTTTACCGATGCCAACGTTAACGCCGGCGTGGAACCGGGTTCCGCGTTGACGCACGATGATGTTGCCTGCCTGTACGGATTCACCGCCGAAGCGCTTTACGCCAAGGCGTTTACTGACGGAATCACGTCCGTTACGAGTACTACCACCAGCTTTCTTGTGTGCCATTGTTCAAATGCCTCCGTTTACGCCGAGATACCAGTAATCTTCACTTCGGTAAACCACTGGCGATGGCCAGTTTCCCTACGCGAGTGCTTGCGGCGGTTGAATTTAACAATCTTGACCTTCTTGTGACGACCATGAGCAACGATTTCCGCTGTCACTTTGCTGCCTGCCAGTACCGGGGTACCAATCTTCACGTCATCACCGCCGCCAATCATCAGCACACGGTCGAATTCGATCGCATCGCCAGTGGCAGCTTCAATTTTTTCCAGCTTGAGGGTTTCGCCCTCGATAACGCGGTGTTGCTTGCCACCGCTTTCTATTACTGCGTACATAACTACTCCGTTCAGTTAGCCGGCTCGCATTTCCAATAAACCCTTATAAATCAAGGGGGCAGAGCATGGCACTAACAGTTGATTGACACTGACGGGGACTGCCGGAGGCACACCTTGGGTCAGAGGGCGGCGATTTTACGCAATATGACGGTACCGGGCAAGGCTTAATTTGACAGAAAACAAGGGCTTATGTCACACCTACTGCGCCGGGCACACCCAGCTTGACACACCTGTGAGTGCGCCCTAGCATGCCCGGGCACTTACCCGGTCCGCCTTTACTATGGAACACATACGCGCCGCCGTCGCCAGCGAATTTGAGCAGGTTAACCAGCTCATTATCGAGCAGCTGCATTCCAATGTGCCAATGGTTGAAAACATTGGGCACTATATCGTTGATGCGGGCGGTAAACGGCTACGACCGCTATTGGTACTGCTCAGCGCAGCAGCCCTGGGGGGCTGCCGGCCGGACCATATCAAGTTTGCCGCTGTTATAGAATTCATCCATACCGCAACGCTACTGCATGATGATGTTGTTGACATCTCCAGCCTGCGACGCGGCAGACCCACTGCCAACGCAGAGTTCGGCAACGCACCTTCTGTACTGGTGGGCGACTTCCTCTATACCCGCGCGTTCCAACTCATGGTGCAGCTGCAGGATATGCAGACCCTGGAACACATGGCCGACACCACCAACACCATTGCCGAAGGCGAGGTGTTACAGCTCACGCGTGCCGGTGACGCCGATACTACCGCCGAGCAGTACCTGGATGTGATAACCCGTAAAACCGCTATCCTCTTCTCTGCGGCCTGTCGCGGAGCAGCAAGGCTCAGCCAGCAGGACGAGGCAACGTGCGCGGCCCTTGCCGAGTTTGGGCTCAGCCTCGGTATCGCCTTCCAGATGATAGATGACGTGCTCGATTACGAGGGCGATCCCGCGACCATGGGCAAAAACGTGGGAGACGACCTCACGGAAGGCAAGCCGACGTTACCGCTGATTCATGTCCTGAATGTGGGCTCCAGCGCAGAGCAGTCGATAGTGCGCGAGGCCATTACACAAAAATCAGCGGAGCAACTTCCGGCGATCATAGCAGCGGTGCAGAACTGCGGCAGCCTCGACTACACGCGGCAGCAAGCGCGCAGCTATCACGACACGGCGCTGCAGCAGCTGCAGGCGCTACCCGAAAGCCCGGCAAGACTCGCCATGGAAGCAATCACCCGACTGTCGATCGACCGCAACCACTAACGCCGACTGCTCAATCCGCGCCAGCTTGTTTCCTTCAGGGGACTCGTAACGGCGATCCCGTTTCTCTGATCCCTCAATAATTCCAGCCACCATTTGCACCGGTAACGCGCGCTTTCTATACTCAAACAATCCTACGCGACCACCAGAGTATTTATGACAGCGCGCCACCCCCGCCTGAGCGACCTGCCTGCCTTCAACGCACTACGCACCCATGCGCAACCACTCAAGAATGCGTCAGTTCAGCAAATGCTGTACGACGATGCCGGCCGCGCCTCGGAGTTCTGTTTGCAGGCAGCAGACCTGACACTGGATTATTCCAAGCAGCTGGTGAACCGTGAGGTACTGAGCGCATTACACGCACTGGCGGATGAGGCGGGTATCGCACAGCGCATTACTGATTTGTTGCACGGCGCCCAGATCAACATTACCGAGCAGCGCCCTGCGTTGCACACGCTGCTGCGAGCGCCACACAGTTACGGTATGGACGACAAATACGCTGCAGTCCTTGCAACACGCGAGCGCATGGCGCAATGGGCCAAAAGGCTCAATCCAGGCCTGCACTGTGGCTACTCAGGCGCTGCGATTACCGATGTGGTCAACATAGGCATAGGCGGCTCAGACCTCGGGCCGCGCCTGGTAACAGAGGCCCTGAAGCCGTTTCAGGGGACGGTCAGCTGTCACTACGTTGCCAACGTCGACCCCGCAGACCTGCAAGAAATCCTGCTGGACCTGGCGCCGGAAACCACCCTGTTTATCGTTTGCTCCAAATCATTTCGCACCGAAGAAACGTTGACCAACAGCTTGGCGGCACGTGATTGGCTGCTGCACGCAGGCGCCAGTCACGAGGATCTGGCAAAGCACTTCCTGGCCGTGACCACAAATATCAGCGCGGCGCAGGAATTCGGCATCGATCCCGACAACTGCCTGCCACTGTGGGATTGGGTGGGGGGACGCTATTCTGTGTGGTCAGCCGTTGGACTGAGCGTAGCAATCGCCGTGGGATGGGAACATTTCACGCAGTTTCTGGATGGCGCGGCGGCCATGGACGAGCATTTTGGCAGCGCGCCGCTGCCGCAGAATATGCCGCTGCTGATGAGCCTGCTGGAAGTGTGGTACGTCAATCTGATGGGCGCCAGTAACCATGTCGTCCTGCCCTACTGCAACAGCCTTCAGCGTTTACCGGATTACCTGCAGCAACTGACAATGGAAAGCAACGGTAAACGCGTGAACCTTGACGGCAGCGAGACGGGACATGCCACAGGACCGGTTCTATGGGGCGCCGCCGGTACTATGGGACAACATTCTTTCCACCAGTTACTGCACCAGGGCACAGTGCTGTGCCCGGCAGACTTCATCCTGCCACTGACAACCCATACCGGCATGAGCGAGCAACACCAGCGGCTGGTTTCGAACTGCCTGGCGCAAAGCCGCGCCATGATGGTGGGACGCACTTCACAAGAGGCTCTTGAGACATTACTGCAGCGCGGTATGGACGAGACGCAGGCCAGAGCCCTGGCGCCTCATCTCGCAATGCCCGGCAACCGCCCAAACAGCATCATCACGATGGACGCCCTTACGCCCTCGTCATTAGGTGCTCTGTTGGCGCTGTATGAGCATCGCACATTCTGCAGCGGACAGCTGTGGGGCATTAATCCATTTGATCAGTGGGGTGTGGAGCTGGGCAAAGACATCAGCAGCAGCATTCTGCCGCTGCTGACGTCCTCCAGTGACGAAGAGATCGAGCAAGCGGGCATGGACGCGGCGACAAGACGCCTGATACGGACGTGGCAGCGGGCTGACGAATCCCGGCCCTGATCAGGCGTCGATTAACGCCAGTAGCTCTGCCGTTTTTTCTTCCATCAGCGCGTGATCGCCGCGGCTCTCCACGTTCAGGCGCACCACGGGTTCGGTGTTGGACATACGCAGGTTGAAGCGCCAGCTGCCCATATCCATACTCAGTCCGTCCACGCGTTCAGTGTTGATCGATTGATCTGCATAGCTTGCCTCAACCAACGCCAGCGCCGCTTCCGGTTGCTCTATGGTTCGGTTGATCTCACCGCTGCAAGGGTAGGCTGCTACGCGCTCTGACACCAGCGTTGAGAGCCCCTTCCCGCTGTCGCAGACCAGCCCTGCCACCAGCAGCCATGGGATCATGCCGCTGTCGCAGTAGGCAAAATCCCTGAAGTAGTGATGGGCACTCATCTCACCGCCATAAACGGCATTCTCAGCGCGCATGCGCTCTTTGATGAAGGCATGGCCGCACTTGGTCTGGATCGCCTCACCGCCCAAAGACTCGACGATATCCACGGTGTTCCACGTCAGGCGTGGATCGTGGACGATCCGCGCTGGACCGGTTTTTTTGAGGAACGCGGCAGCAAGCAAACCGACCAGGTAATAGCCTTCGATAAACTCGCCGCGCTCATCATAGAAAAAGCAGCGGTCAAAATCGCCGTCCCAGCCAAGCCCCATATCAGCGCCATGCTCTTTTACGGCGGCTATGGCGGCAGCACGATTTTCAGGCAGCAGAGGGTTCGGCACGCCGTTGGGGAAATTGCCATCGGGCTCATGGTGCAGCTTGATAAATTCAAACGGCAGGTGCGGTTCCAGCAAGTCCACAACGCGTCCAGCGCCGCCATTGCCCGCGTCTACCACAATTTTGAGAGGCTTCAATTGATCAACGTCTACGTAAGACAACAGATGCTCAACATAGGCAGTGTCGGTGTCCAGCACGTGCAGCTGTCCGGGTTGAGTAGCCGCGACAAATTCATTGGCCTGCGCCAATTGCCTGATGTCCAGCAAGCCAGTATCGGCAGAGATCGGCCGCGATTCTTCACGCACAAACTTCATGCCGTTGTAGTCTTTGGGATTGTGGCTGGCGGTCACTGCAATGCCACCGTCCATGCCCGCGTGGGACGTCGCAAAGTAGATTTCTTCCGTACCGCAAAGGCCGATATCGTAGACGTCCACACCCTGCTCCAGCAGTCCTTTGGTCAGGGCCCCCTTGATGGACTCGCTGCTGAGGCGTATGTCGTGCCCAACAACCACCTGGCGAGGCTTGATTACCTGGGCATAGGCTCGACCGATACGCCGTGCGATATCTTCGTTGAGTTGATCGGGCACACGGCCACGCACGTCGTAGGCTTTGAAGCAGCTTATCTCTGTCACCGTCACCCCCTCGTTCAGGATTCGCTGTAATAGTTTTCGTAAACGAAATTGGTCGCCTCGACAAACCCCGGCACGCTGCCACAATCAAACCGCCTGCCCTGGAATTTATAGGCCATTACGCAGCCACGTCTGGCCTGAATCTGCAGCGCATCCGTGAGCTGAATCTCGCCATTGGCGCCAGGCGGCGTCTCGGCAATGATGTCAAAAATATCCGGGGTGAGAATGTAACGACCGATAATCGCCAGGTTGGAAGGCGCGTCTTTCGGATCCGGCTTTTCCACCATTTCATCCACGCGATAAATCCCATCCTTGAGGCTCTCACCGGAGATGACGCCGTACTTGTGCGTCTGGTCCTGCGGTACTTCCTGAATGGCGACAATCGAACAGCGAAATTGTTTATACAACTCTGCCATTTGCGACAATACCCCGGGGCCGGTATTCAGGCAGAGGTCATCGGACAACAACACGCCAAACGGCTCGTTGCCAATCAACGACTGTCCGGTGAGAATTGCGTGACCCAGCCCTTTCATCTCGCGCTGGCGAACCATGGTGAACACGCCTTTGTCGAGGACATTGCGAATGCTCTCCAGATACGCTTCCTTGCCACTACCTGAAATCTGGTGTTCCAGCTCATAACTGATATCGAAGTGATCTGCGATGGCACGCTTGCCGCGCCCCGTTACCATGGCGCAAGTGGTCATACCGGCTTCGATAGCCTCTTCCACCCCATATTGCACCAGCGGCTTATTCACCACGGGTAGCATTTCCTTGGGCATACTCTTGGTCGCCGGGAGAAAGCGCGTGCCGTAGCCCGCCACTGGAAACAAACATTTGTTAATCATCGATAAAACCTCCGTGTAATGACTTAACCATCGCGACCATACTGGTCTTCAAAGCGCACAATGTCGTCTTCACCCAGGTAGGCTCCCGACTGCACTTCAATCAACTCAAGGGGGATTCGCCCGGGATTTGCCAGACGATGTTTGTGCCCCAGCGGTATATAGGTCGATTCATCTTCACCCAGCATAAACACTTTGTCTTCACAGGTGACTTCGGCTGTGCCGTGCACGACGATCCAGTGTTCCGCCCTGTGGTGGTGCATCTGCAGCGACAATGTCCCGCCGGGGTTAACAACGATACGTTTCACCTGGAAGCGCTGGGCCGTGACCAGGGATTCGTAGGAGCCCCACGGCCGATAAACCTTTCTATGCAGGGATATTTCGGGACGATCCAGTGCTTTGAGCGCGTTAACAATCTGCTTTACATCCTGCACGCGGTTACGGTCTGCGACCAGTATCGCATCGGCCGTTTCCACCACAACCAGATCGTCTACGCCGGTCGCCGCTACCAGACGGGATTCACTGCGGAAATAACTATTGCGACAATTGTCGAGTAATACGTCGCCGTTTGTGGCATTGCCGTTAACATCGCGCTCGGCGACATCCCAAAGGGCTGACCACGCGCCCACATCACTCCACCCGCAATCCAGCGAGACAACGCCGCCGGCACTGGTTTTTTCCATCACCGCATAATCAATACTATCGCTGGGGCACTCATCGAAGGCGACCGCTTCAGGGCGCACAAAATCCATATCTTCGCTGGCTCCGCGCATGGCGCGCTGGCAACACTCGAGTATCTGTGGCGCATGTTGTGCAAGCTCATCCAGATAGGTTTGCGCGCGCAGCAGGAACATGCCGCTGTTCCACAAATAATGACCACTGTCGACGTAGCCCCGGGCAGTTTCCAGATCCGGCTTTTCAACAAAGCGTTCCAGTTCAAAAATACCGGGCTCGATCAATGACCCGCAATTGATATATCCGTAACCCGTTTCAGGACTCGAGGGCACCACACCGAAGGTCATCATTCGACCTTGCTGAGCAAAGGGCACTGCGCGATCCACAGCATCAACAAATGCCGCCACATCCTTGATCAGGTGATCGGCGGGCAATACCAGCAGCAACGCCTCCGCATCGTTTTCTATTGCGCGCAATGCGGCCAGCGCAACGGCTGGCGCCGTGTTGCGCCCCTGAGGCTCAAGGATCAGTGCGCTCGCTTCAAGATCTACCTGGCGTAATTGCTCAGCCACCATAAAGCGGTGCTCTTCGTTACAAACTACCAGCGCTGCTGTTTCTTCCAGTCCCGACGTGCGCCGCAACGTTTCCTGCAACATTGACAGCTCTCCAGCAAGCGGCAGAAACTGTTTCGGATGCAGCTCACGCGACACTGGCCACAGGCGACTGCCGACGCCACCGGATAAAAGTACGGGTGTTAACATAAAGCCCTGTCTCGCCTGGGGGAATACAGGCGCTAATTTCACCATGGGTTAAAGCCCTCGAAGCATCGAGAACCTCTACAGTCATGGTATCCGAAGGCAGTATTATTGGCCAGTAAGCGCTGGACTTGTGATTCTCAGCAATTAAAATGAGGGGGCGTTTAGTTGCCTTGCACTGGAATGGTCACGGCGCAACCACATTCTCAATGCGCCTCCTGTATGTAGAGGCGCCAGGGCAACTTGGAACTATCTATGACCGGTAACAACGCCTTCACCAAGGAAGAACTCGTCGCCTGTGGCAACGGCGAACTGTTCGGACCGGGCAACGCTCAACTCCCCACTGACAACATGCTGATGGTTGATCGCATTGAGCACATCAGCTCGGAAGGCGGCGCGAATGGCAAGGGTGAGATTGTCGCTGCGCTGGATATCAACCCGGACCTGTGGTTTTTCCAGTGTCATTTCCCGGGCGACCCGGTAATGCCTGGCTGCCTGGGGCTGGATGCCATGTGGCAGCTGGTCGGGTTTTTTCTCGGCTGGCGCGGCAATCCGGGACGCGGTCGCGCGCTGGGCTGCGGTGAAGTGAAGTTCACCGGGCAAATCCTGCCGAGTGCTTCAAAGGTGGTCTACAACATCAACATCAAGCGCGTAATCGAACGCAAGCTGGTGATGGGAATCGCTGACGGCAGCGTGTCTGTCGATGGACGCGAAATCTACACCGCCAAAGATCTGCGCGTTGGCCTGTTTCAATCAACGGAGTCCTTTTAACAGAATGGAAAAACGCATTGTTATCACCGGGTTGGGAATTGTTTCCTGCCTGGGGAACGACGCAGAAAGCGTCACACGTTCGCTGTACGAAGGCACTTCAGGCATCAGCCTGCGTCAGGAGCAAATCGATTCCGGCATGCGCTCGCATGTCGCGGGTGCTCCGCAGATCGATATTGCGGAACACATTGATCGCAAGCAGTTGCGCTTCATGGGCAATGCGGCGGCCTACGCCTACATCGCCATGCAGCAGGCGATCGCAGATTCCGGTCTTAAAGAGAGCCAGGTCTCCAATCCCCGTACCGGCATTATCGCCGGCTCAGGCGGCGCTTCATCAGCCAGCCAGGTGGAGGCTGTTGATATCCTGCGTGATCGAGGTTTGCGGCGCGTCGGCCCTTATCGTGTGACGCAGACCATGGGCAGCACCGTATCAGCCTGCCTGGCAACGCCATTTAAAATCAAGGGTGTGAATTACTCCATCTCATCCGCCTGCTCTACCAGCGCTCACTGCATCGGGAACGCGATGGAGCAGATACAACTGGGTAAGCAGGATATCGTTTTTGCCGGCGGCGGCGAAGAACTGCACTGGACGCTGAGCTTCCTGTTTGACGCGATGGGCGCACTGTCGACAAAGTATAACGACAACCCCACCAGCGCATCCCGCGCCTATGATGCCAACCGAGACGGTTTCGTAATCGCCGGCGGCGGCGGCATGCTGGTAGTCGAGGAACTTGAACACGCCAGGGCCCGCGGCGCGAAGATTTACGCTGAGCTGATAGGCTACGGCGCGACATCAGACGGCCACGATATGGTGGCACCCTCGGGTGAAGGCGCCGTGCGCTGCATGCAACAGGCGCTGGCAACCGTCAATGGGCCGGTCGACTATATCAATGCACACGGCACCAGCACCCCCGCGGGGGATATTCAGGAATTGAAGGCGGTCAGGGAAGCCTATGCCGATCGCGACCACATTCCAGTCGTGGGCTCGACCAAGTCGCTGTCGGGTCATTCTTTGGGTGCAGCAGGCGTGCAGGAAGCCATTTACTCTCTGCTGATGCAGCAGGCAGGATTTATCGCAGCGTCTGCCAATATCGAAACACTGGATCCGGAAGCGGAAGGTCTGCCTATCGCGCTTGAACGTCACGACAACGTGGACCTGCAGCGCGTAATGTCCAACAGTTTCGGCTTCGGTGGGACTAACGCTTCGCTGGTTTTCCAGAAATATAACGAAGACGAGTGACAAATAACTCAGGAGCGCCTTTTCAAATTTTGTGAAGCGCGCTCAAATGATGTGTGCGCCAACCCTGGCAGAGCATCCGTTCAACCAACCCTCTCAAGGCACTACAGCAGTGCATCAAGCAGCATAACCTCAACGCTATCCCCAGCCGACACCGTTGCGCCCACAGGTATAACCGCAAGCGCATTACAATGACTGACTGAACTGAGCACGCCTGAACTCTGGTTGCTGTAGGCCGCAGCGCAGAGGCCTGAATCACTGTTACTGACAACAACCCGCAGGTACTCCTGCCGGATACCGGGGCGCGATATTTCAAATTCAGCCCGTGCAAACTGTCGCAACACCGGCGTTGGCGTTGTGCCCTGCAGCGCCCTCAAAAAGGGCGCTGCAATCACGCAGAAAGTGACAAACACCGAAGTCGGATTGCCAGGCAGGCCGACAAACGGCGTTGCGCCTATCCGCCCGAAGGCCAGCGGCTTACCCGGCTTGATAGCCAATCTCCACAATTCGAGCTGCCCCAGCTCCTGTACCTGCTGTTTGACATGATCTTCTTCTCCAACCGACACACCACCCGAGGTGATGACACAGTCTGCCTGCGTACTGGCCTGGCTCAGGGCGGTACGAGTGGCATCTGGATCATCGGCTATGATGCCACCATCAATCACCTCCAGGTTCATAGCGCGCAGCAAGCCCGCCAGGGTATACCGATTGGAGTTGTACAGTTGTCCGGGTGATAAGGGGGTGCCCTGTCCGGGCTCTACCAGCTCATCGCCGGTGGAAAATATGGCGACCCGCAGCGGCCGGTGAATCATTACTGTCGCGCAACCCAATGACGCGAGCAGCCCCAGGTCCTGCGCTCGTAATCGGCGTCCGCGCTGCAACACGACCGAGCCGGTTGCAACATCCTGGCCCCGGGGCCTGATGTTCTGGCCAGCGCTAACGCTTCCTGAAATAGTAAGCATGCCATCCTTGACGGAGCAGTTTTCCTGCATAACCACGGCATCCGCTCCCTGCGGCACGGGAGCTCCGGTAAAAATACGTGCTGCTGTGTTGGGCTCCAGCGGATCGCCCGTCTGACCTGCGGCAATGCGCTGGATGACAGGTAACACCTGCGCAGTCTCAGAGGCGCGCACTGCGTACCCGTCCATTGCACTGTCGTTGTGAGGCGGGACATCCACCAGGGACACGACATCCTCTGCCAGCGTGCATCCCAGTGCATCGAGCAGCGCGCGTTCAACGGCCTCCGGGCGCGCAGTCACAGAGGCCAATAGTTGACCTAGCGCCTCTTCGACAGGCATGAGATTGCTCAAAGCTGGCGCTTCCTCACCTTCAGCACACCGACGAAATTACAGGGACGGTGACTACTGTCGAGCTGCTCTTTAATTACCCCGTTCCAGGCGGTGCGGCAGGCACCGGTAGACCCGGGCATGCAGAAAATAACAGTGTCGTTGGCGAGCCCGGCGAGTGCGCGCGACTGCACAGTTGATGAACCGATTTCGTCATACGACAGCGCGCGAAAAACCTCGCCAAAACCGTCGATGGCTTTATCGAACAACGGCGCTACAGCCTCTGGCGTAGAATCCCTGCCGGAAAATCCGGTACCGCCAGTCACCAGTATGGCGTCTATGCCAGCGTCTGCAATCCAGCCAGACAGTACCGCGCGGATCTGGTAGATGTCATCAGCCACTATCGCCTTTTCAGCCAGCTGGTGGGAGGCTTCGCGCAGTGCCTCCACCAGAAAGTGTCCGGAGGTGTCGTTTTGTTCTGTGCGTGTATCAGACACGGTTAATACCGCAACGGACAATGCCTGGGGCTTGTCGTCAATAGACTGCGCCATCTTCTCTCCTTTGCTCAGCCTTGATGTAGGTAAAACTGTTTTACGATGCCAGCGACCGCAGCGCGCCAGGGCACCTGCTTGATCGCAAAGGTATTGAGTATCTTGCGGCAGTTGAGCGACCGGTTCAGCGGCGTCAAGCCATCGGGTTCGCGCTCCAGCTGCACAGCGGAGGAACTGAACTCAGAAAACTGCGAGGCGGCGGCCAGCAGAGCCTCTGCAAATTCATAGTAAGTAGCAGTATCGGAGCTGCAGTAGTGGTAGATGCCCCACGGCTCCATACCGGTGCTCAACTGATCGAGAATCGCGCTGACGACGCGCGCCCCGTCGCCCGCCGCAACGGGACAACCGCGCAGGTTATTGTCCAGCACCAGGCTGCCGCCGCGCATCATGGGGCCGAGCATCTGCGTGATGAGGTTAGTGCCCTCATAAGAGAAGACCGGACCCAATCGCAGCACAATATGACGCTCGCAACTGTCGCGCACCAACTGCTCGGCGTCAGACAGCAACTGACCTATGGTCTCCTGGTTGTCGGGAAAATCCTCTTCGGTATACGGCCGATCAAGTTGGCCAGAAAACACCCGGGAACTGGACAGGAAAAAATAGGGCGTACTGTTGCGCTGACAGGCTTTTGCAATCCAATGGCAGCGCTTCAGATCCAGCTCCTGTATCGGATCCCCACCATCACCTGCTGCCTCTATACGCGTATCGACGACGATTTCACACTTGGCTCGAACCACGCTCTTTTTCGCCTGCCGTTCACTTTTCCAGCGGCAATTGGCGCGGGTCATCTCCACCAGCTCGTGGCGTGGATTGCGCAACTGTTGTTCGACCACCGCTTGACCCAGCGGCGTATCTGAACCCAATAAAAGTACCTGCAAAGCTAGTATTCCAAAGCTGCTGCGACCAACCGAGATTGGATAGCCGCAGGATCAAAGCAATTTCTAGAAGGGGATATCGTCGTCAAAACCGCCAAAGTCGCCCGCGGGCTCATTCGCCGGCGGACGCGCTGCCGGAGCACCCCCGCCACTGGCTGGCGCCTGAGCCGGACCGCGTTGAGGAGCCGCTGGAGCCTGGTTATATTCGTCCTGAGCACCATAACCGCCGCCCTGCCCTGCACCACGGCTGTCCAGCATCTGCATCTCTGCGCCGACAACCTCTGTAGTGTACCTGTCCTGACCGGACTGGTCCTGCCACTTGCGTGTACGGATAGAGCCCTCAACGTACACCTTGGAACCCTTACGTAGATACTCCGCTGCAATTTCCGCCAGCCGATTGAAAAAGACCACACGATGCCATTCGGTGCGCTCCTGGGGCTGGCCGGTCTGCTTGTCTTTCCAGGTTTCCGAAGTGGCGATCGACACATTGGTGATCGCGGCACCCGCCTGCGTATAGCGCGTCTCGGGATCATTGCCCAGGTTGCCTATAAGGATGACTTTATTAACGCCCCGTGAAGCCATAGGAATTCCTCGTAAAATGGACGATGTAGATACAAAAACAGACTCAGGACTATAGCAACCCCCACTGGCAATTGCGACTGCACATACGGGCAAACCACGCCAATGAAGTCCAATGGATCAGGGGTTGGTCAGGGAGCCTGATCAGTCAGGGCTGGAGCCGGGAAACGTGCCGGCAACACCAGCAGCCACCAGAAGGCAGCCAGCAGCAGACACAGAACAACCAGAGCCGGCACACCGAAATGCTGCAAAACCCAGCCACCGGCAGCTCCACCGGCAAAGGCCCCGAGAAACTGGCAGGTTGAGTAGACCCCCATGGCCGTCCCTTTCCCGCCGGCAAAGACCGTTTTGCTCACCAGCGATGGCAGCGTTGCCTCAAGGTAATTGAAGCCGACGAAAAACAGCCATAGACCACCGTAAAACAGCAGCGCACTGCTACTGAAGCCCAGCGTTGCAATTGCTACCAGAACCAGCGCGATGGCCAACAAAAACATCTGCTGCGGCCGGCCACCGCGCTCCGCCAGCGCCATGAGGGGCACCATTCCCACAATCGACAGCAACAGAGCGGGCAGGTAAACCTGCCAATGATGCTGGCGATCGACCCCGAAAGACTGCTCCAGAAAGGTCGGCACCACGAGAAAACAGGCCATAAGAATGAAATGCAGCGTGAACACGCCGTAGTTCAGCCGCAAAAGGGACGGATCACCCAGGCTGCGCCCAATCAATCCCGCCCTGGCACCCACTTCACTATGCTCTATACCCAGCGCGGGCGGTGTGGGCACGCGCCCCAGGACAATCGCGATCCCTACGAGCGCCAGGCCTGCGGTAAACCAGAATACCATCGCTAACCCGCCGAAAGCGGCCACCACGGGGCCCAGGATCAGGGCGACCGCAAATGACAAACCGATACTCATACCCACCAGGGCCATTGCCTTGGTGCGTTGTTCCTCACTGGTAAGATCAGCCACCAGTGCCATTACTGTACTCGCGATAGCGCCGGCACCCTGCAGCGTGCGCCCCAGGATAATGCCGTAAATGCTGTCCGCCATTGCGGCCACAACGCTTCCCAATGCGAAAACCAGCAGGCCTCCGACAATGACGGGCTTACGTCCGACCTGATCAGACAGCCAGCCGAACGGTATCTGCAGCAACGCCTGCGTCAGCCCATACATTCCCAGGGCGAGGCCAATCAGCGCCGGAGTCGCGTTGGGGAGGTCTGCGGCATACAGTGCCAACAGCGGCAGAACCATAAAAAGGCCCAGCATGCGAAAACTGTATAGCAGCGCAAGGGAGGAAACGGTGCGCCTCTCCAGCGCGGTCATGGGGTTTTTTGTAATCACAATAAACAATCTTTGGATGGACCCTCAGTTTACCAGTTTCGACACTCTCAAAACATCCACCCTGGCCTGCCTGACGTAAACTTGTGCATTACTTTGGCATGCTGCCACCGCTGGGCATATACTGTTCGGTTTCGGTTCTACAACGCGGTACGACCTCATCTATGGATACCATCATTGTGCGCGGTGCGCGCACGCACAACCTGAAAAATATTGATCTGGACATCCCGCGGGACAAACTCGTGGTGATCACCGGCTTGTCGGGATCGGGTAAATCGTCTCTGGCATTTGACACTCTCTATGCGGAGGGCCAGCGCCGCTATGTAGAATCGTTGTCCACCTATGCGAGGCAGTTTCTGTCAATGATGGAAAAGCCTGACATGGACCATATCGAGGGGCTCTCACCGGCGATATCAATCGAACAGAAATCAACATCGCATAACCCGCGCTCCACCGTGGGCACCATTACCGAAATCTACGACTACCTGCGACTGCTGTTCGCCCGTGCAGGCGAGCCCAGATGCCCTGAACATGGCAGTAACCTGCAGGCCCAAACCGTGAGCCAGATGGTCGATACGGTGCTGGCCCTGCCGGAGGGCAGCAAGCTGATGCTACTGGCCCCTGTGGTGCGTGAGCGCAAGGGTGAACACCTGCACGTGTTTGAGGAGTTGCGCGCGGCCGGCTTTGTCAGAGCGCGCATCAACGGCATTGTCACCGACCTGGATGACACGCCTGTGCTGGAAAAAAACAAGAAACATCGCATCGAGGTGGTGGTGGACCGTTTCAAGGTTCGCGCCGACCTGGGGCTGCGTTTAGCGGAGTCTTTCGAAACGGCACTATCGCTGACAGATGGCCTGGCATCTGTCAGCTTCATGGAGGGTGACGGTCAGGAAATGAGCTTTTCGGCGCGTTTTGCCTGCCCGGAGTGCGGTCACAGCATAGATGAGCTCGAACCACGCCTGTTTTCCTTCAACAACCCCGCCGGTGCCTGCAGCGGCTGTGATGGGCTTGGCGTAAAGCAATACTTCGATGCTGAGCGTATCGTCCTGCATCCTGAATCCAGTCTGGCAGAGGGCGCGATACGCGGCTGGGACAGGCGCAACGTCTACTACTTCCACATGCTCACCTCCATCGCAGACCACTACGGCTTTGCGGTGGAAACGCCCTTTGAGGAGTTGAACAAAAAACACCAGCAAATCATCCTGCATGGCAGCGGCAAGCAGGAAATCGCTTTCTCCTATGTGAATGACCGTGGGGATGTGTTCAAGCGCAACCATCCTTTCGAGGGCATCATTCCCAACATGGAACGGCGTTATCGCGATACGGACTCCCAATCAGTCAGGGAAGAACTGGCCAAGTTTCTGGCCACACAGCCCTGCCCCGATTGCCACGGGACTCGCCTGTGTCGCGATGCACGCCACGTCTTTGTTGATGAACGCACCTTGCCGGCCATCACCAATATGGCGGTTGGCGAGGCAGAGGAGTATTTCCTGCAGCTGCAACTGCCAGGCAGACAAGGCGAGATTGCCGATAAAATCCTCAAGGAGCTTCGTGCACGCTATCGATTCCTGGTTGATGTAGGCCTTAACTACCTGACCCTGAATCGCAGCGCAGAGACACTCTCCGGTGGAGAGGCACAACGCATCCGGCTGGCGTCACAGATTGGCGCTGGGCTGGTGGGTGTCATGTACATTCTGGATGAGCCCTCCATCGGCCTGCACCAGAGAGATAACGAAAGACTGCTGAAAACCCTGACCCATCTGCGCGACCTCGGCAATACCGTACTTGTAGTCGAGCACGATGAAGATGCGATCCGCATGGCGGACCATATCATCGACATCGGCCCGGGTGCCGGCGTGCACGGTGGCCGTGTTGTTGCACAAGGTGCCCTGGCGGACATCATCAACAATCCTGACTCCCTGACGGGCGCTTACCTGTCCGGCACCAGATCCATCGCCATACCTAAAAAGCGCACAGCGCCGGACAAGAAACGACAACTCTCGCTCAAAGGTGCAACCGGCAACAACCTGCAGGGGATTGACCTGGAAATCCCGCTGGGTCTGTTGACCTGCGTGACGGGCGTGTCTGGCTCGGGTAAGTCCACCCTGATCAACAACACGCTCTACCCCATCGCTGCGACAGAACTAAACGGGGCAACGACACTGCAGCCGGCGCTTTACGAATCAGTAGCCGGCATGGATCTTATCGACAAGTGCATCGATATTGACCAGAGTCCAATTGGTCGCACACCGCGCTCCAACCCGGCTACTTATACTGGCATTTTTACGCCGGTGCGGGAGTTGTTTGCCGGTACACAGGAGGCGCGTTCGCGCGGTTACAAGCCCGGGCGTTTCAGCTTCAATGTCAAAGGCGGACGCTGCGAGGCCTGCCAGGGTGACGGCGTGACCAAAGTCGAAATGCACTTTCTTCCAGACATCTACGTTCCGTGCGATGTGTGCAAGGGGCGTCGCTACAACCGCGAAACACTGGAGATTCGTTACAAGGGCAAAAACATACACGAAGTCCTCGATATGACCGTGGAGGATGCGCTCACCTTTTTTGAGCCCGTGCCAGCCCTGGCTCGCAAGCTGCAGACGCTGATGGACGTGGGGTTATCCTATGTGCGTCTGGGTCAGGCGGCGACCACCCTCTCCGGCGGTGAAGCGCAGCGCGTCAAGCTGTCGCGGGAACTGTCCAAGCGCGACACCGGTAAAACGCTGTACATACTCGATGAACCGACCACCGGCCTGCATTTCGAAGACATCAAATTATTGCTGGAAGTTATCCACCGGCTGCGTGACCACGGCAATACAGTGGTCGTCATCGAGCACAACCTGGATGTGATCAAAACCGCAGACTGGGTCGTCGATCTGGGGCCGGAAGGTGGCAGCGGTGGCGGCAAAATAATCGCTACAGGCACCCCCGAGGACGTGGCGAAAGCCAAGGGTTCCTTTACCGGAAAATTTCTTGCTCCATTACTGAAACGCAAGAGCGGTAAGAAAGCTGCCTGAGAACAGTTGCAAGAGCTACAAGGGTGCAATGCCCCAGGTGCTTCTGCAACACGTCAAAAGTGCCTGGACGAGAATCAGCAAAGCAAAAAAAAGCCGGACAGTCTCCTGTCCGGCTTTGGTCGTTCTATGCGTGAGATCAATCCTCGTCGTCTGCCTCAGGCTGCGGACGATCCACCAGCTCAACATACGCCATAGGCGCTTTGTCACCAGCACGGTAACCGCATTTCATGATACGGATATAGCCGCCCGGGCGAGTCTGGTAGCGGGGACCCAACTCTGCAAACAACTTACCGACCGCTTCCTTGCTGCGGGTGCGATCAAACGCCAGGCGACGGTTAGCGACGCTGTCGTTCTTGGCCAGTGTAATCAGCGGCTCAGCATAGCTACGCAGCTCCTTGGCCTTTGGCAGTGTGGTTTTGATCAGCTCATGTTCTACCAAAGACACCGCCATATTGCGAAACATAGCCTTACGGTGCGAGCTGTTGCGATTTAACTGACGTCCACTGTGACGATGACGCATTTTTCCTATCCTATTCTCTGTGCTATCTCAGCACTTTCAACTGGTTAACCGGGGTCGCTGCGATTTAAACGCTCAGCACCCGATCATCGTTTTTAAGACTGGCTGGTGGCCAGTTGTCCAGGCGCATGCCCAGTGACAAGCCGCGGGAGGCGAGCACGTCCTTGATCTCGGTGAGCGACTTCTTACCAAGGTTAGGCGTTTTCAACAGCTCGACCTCAGTGCGCTGCACCAGGTCACCAATGTAATAGATATTCTCAGCCTTGAGGCAGTTGGCGGAACGCACGGTCAGTTCCAGATCATCGACCGGACGCAGCAGAATTGGATCTACTTCATCTTCTTCTTCGATCGACTCAGATTCCGATTCGCTTTCAAGGTCAACAAACACGGCCAGCTGCTGTTGCAGGATGGTCGCCGCGCGACGAATCGCTTCTTCTGGATCGATGGTACCGTTGGTCTCAAGATCCAGCACCAGTTTGTCCAGATCGGTGCGCTGCTCAACCCGCGCTGCTTCGACAACATACGCGACCCGGTGTACCGGTGAAAACGTAGCGTCAAGCTGCAAACGGCCGATTGAGCGGGTCTCTTCCTCGGGATTCTCCCGTGAATCTGCCGGCGAGTAACCACGACCGCGAGCGACAGTCAGCTTCATGTTGATTTCCGAGCTGCCATTCAAGTGGCAAATGACGTGCTCCGGGTTACGGATCTCAATATCGTGATCGACCTGAATATCGCCAGCGGTGACGACACCGGGGCCTTTCTTGCTCAGGGTCAGTTCGGCTTCTTCCTTACCGTTCATCACCAGCGCAACACCCTTCAGGTTCAGAAGAATCTCAATGACATCTTCCTGCACACCTTCGATGGCGCTGTACTCGTGCAACACACCATCAATTTCCACTTCAGTGATGGCACAACCGGGCATGGAGGACAGCAGGATACGACGCAACGCGTTACCCAGGGTATGGCCAAAGCCACGCTCCAGCGGTTCCAGTGTTACCTGGGCGCGTGTGTTGTTCTTTTCTTCAACATTGATCACGCGCGGGGTCAAAAATTCGTTCACTGCACTCTGCATTAGGGCACCTGTATTGTGGTTCAATCCGTTGAAGGATTACTTGGAGTAAAGTTCGACGATCAGGTTTTCGTTGATCTCGGACGACAGTTCCTGACGGTCAGGCACTGACTTGAACACTCCTTCCAGCTTCTCATTGTTCATCTCGATCCACTCGGGCTCGCCACGCTGGGCAGCCAAAGCCATCGCGGACTGCACACGCAGCTGCTTTTTGGCCTTTTCACGCAACGCCACCACGTCTCCGGCTTTCACCTGATAGGAGGCGATGTTGACCGCCGCTCCATTCACGAGAATTGCCTTGTGAGAGACCAGCTGACGCGCTTCGGAACGTGTGGAGCCAAAGCCCATACGGTAAACAACGTTGTCCAAACGACTTTCCAGAAGCTGCAGCAGGTTCTCGCCAGTCGCGCCCTTCAGACGGGCCGCTTCCTTGTAGTAGTTCCTGAACTGCTTCTCTAATACCCCGTAGATACGACGTACTTTCTGCTTTTCACGCAGCTGCACACCGTAATCCGACAAACGACCACGACGAGCGCCGTGCTGTCCAGGTACTGCTTCTGCCTTACACTTGCTTTCCAGCGCACGCACTCCGCTTTTCAGGAACAGATCAGTTCCTTCACGACGGGAGAGCTTGCACTTGGGTCCAATATATCGAGCCATGTCAATTCTATCCTGTAAGCGTTATACGCGACGTTTCTTGGGGGGACGGCAACCGTTGTGTGGAATCGGCGTCACGTCAGTGATGTTGCTGATCTTGTATCCGCAGGCGTTCAAAGCGCGAACAGCGGACTCGCGGCCGGGGCCGGGACCTTTTACCTGCACATCCAGATTCTTGAGACCGTACTCCTTGGCCGCTTCACCTGCGCGCTCCGCTGCGACCTGCGCGGCAAAGGGCGTACTTTTACGCGAACCACGGAAACCAGAGCCACCGGACGTTGCCCAGCTCAGTGTATTTCCCTGACGATCAGTGATAGTGACGATAGTGTTGTTGAAGGAGGCGTGAATGTGCGCAATTCCATCGACAACCGTCTTGGTAATTTTCTTACGAGTGCTTTTAGCACCTGGCTTGGCCATACTGTTTGTCCTGATTTAATATCAACACTGCACTTGGGTGCAGCTACACTAAAAAGGATCCGCTGCTGTTTGTTACTAGCGACGGATCGGCTTGCGCGGCCCCTTGCGGGTACGTGCATTGGTCTTGGTACGCTGCCCGCGCAGCGGCAATCCGCGGCGGTGACGAAGACCACGATTACATCCAAGATCCATCAGACGCTTGATGTTCATGGACACTTCACGGCGCAGGTCACCCTCGACAGTCATCTCGCTGACCTTGGTGCGCAGTGAATCCATCTCTTCGTCAGTCAGCTCGCTGATCTTGGCGTTTTCAGCAACGCCCGTATCGGCACACAGGCGTTTAGCCTGGCTGCGACCCACACCAAAAATATAGGTCAATGAGATAACAGCATGCTTGTTATCAGGTATGTTGACGCCGGCAATACGAGCCATCCATCTTTCTCCAATCGTTTATCGTCGCCATGTGCTGTTACTGCTCACCCAGACCTCTGATTTGACTCAGTTTTTACCGGGTGGGGCGAGAAAGGCGCAGCATTCTAGCGATATCGTTACAAAAAATCAAGCCAGACGCGAGGCATTAACCCTGGCGTTGCTTGTGACGCGGATCCGTGTTGCAGATCACCCGCACCACTCCATTACGGCGTACGACTTTGCAATTTCTGCAAATCTTTTTAACCGATGCACGTACTTTCATTACTACTTCTCTCCGTTGAGCTGTGCCACGAACCTGCGCCTAGCGAGCGCGGCCCGAACCACCATAATTCTTCAAATTGGCCTTTTTCATGACCGAATCATACTGATGCGACATCAGGTGACTTTGTACCTGCGCCATAAAATCCATCACCACAACCACTACAATCAACAGGGATGTACCGCCCAGGTAAAACGGCACATTCCACATCACCACCAGAAACTGGGGCATCAGGCAGACCAACGCAATGTAAGCTGATCCAAACACTGTCAGGCGTGTTAACACACCGTCTATGTAGTTCGCTGTCTGCTGGCCGGGACGAATACCGGGAACAAACGCGCCGGAGCGCTTCAGGTTATCGGCCACTTCCACCGGGTTAAACATCAAAGCGGTGTAGAAGAAGCAGAAGAACACCACAAATACCGTAAACAGCAGGATATTCAGCGGCTGGCCAGGCCCGATCATCACCGCAAGATCTTGCAACCAGTCGGCGGAACCACTGGAGCCAAACCACTGCGCAATGGATGCCGGGAACAACAGGATGCTACTGGCGAAAATCGCCGGGATAACGCCTGCCATGTTCACCTTCAGGGGCAGATGTGAACTCTGCGCCTGATACATCTTCCTGCCCTGTTGCCGCTTGGCATAGTTCACCGTAATCCGACGCTGGCCGCGTTCGATGAACACAATCATATAAATCACGGCAATCGCCAGCGTCAGGATGAACAGCAGGATCAGGATGTTCAGCTCACCCTGCCGCGCCTGCTCAAGAGATTGTCCTATCGCCGAGGGCAATCCAGCCACAATACCCGCGAATATCAACAGCGAAATGCCGTTGCCGACGCCCTTCTCCGTAATCTGCTCGCCCAGCCACATCATGAAAACGGCGCCTGTTACCAACGAGGTGATCGCAATGACGTAGAAGACGATAGACACGTCATACGACATACCCTGATTGGCCATGCCCACAGTCATACCGGTTGCCTGGATGATCGCCAACACGACCGTCAGGTAACGCGTGTACTGGCTGATCTTGCGCCGACCAGACTCACCTTCTTTCTTCAGCTGCTCCAGCTGGGGCGTCACCGCCGACATCAACTGCATAATGATGGACGCAGAGATGTAAGGCATGATACCCAGAGCGAGGATACTCATCCGCTCCAGCGCACCACCCGAAAACATATTCGCCAGCCCAAGAATCGTCCCCTGGTTCTGGTTGAACAAGGCGGCCAACTGATTGGGGTCAATGCCCGGCACAGGAATATGCGTACCGATGCGGTAGACAATAATCGCCAGCAGAACAAAACGCAGGCGGGAAAAAAGTTCGCCTAGTCCTGCCTTGTTGACTGAGGGCAGCTGACCTGTTGCCATTTAAGCCTCGACCTTCCCGCCGGCTTTCTCGATTGCTTCACGCGCACCCTTGGTGACCGCCAAACCCTTCACAGTGAGCGCCTTACCCAGCTCGCCCGATAGAAAAACGCGGGCACGCAGAACATTCTGCTTCACCAGATCTGCCGCTTTGAGAGTTTCAAGATCTACTACATCACCCTCAACCGCGTTAAGTTCGCCAAGACGAACCTGGGCAGTTGTCCGTGCCACGCGTGAGCTGAAGCCATACTTGGGAAGACGTTTCTGCAGCGGCATCTGGCCGCCTTCGAAACCCGGTCTAACCGAGCCACCCGAGCGCGACTTCTGGCCCTTGTGTCCGCGGCCAGCTGTCTTGCCCAGCCCGCTGCCGATACCACGGCCAACACGCTTGGCGTCTTTCTTTGCACCAGGAGCAGGGCTCAGGGTGTTCAGTCGCATTACATCTGACATTACTTAATCCTCAACCCGAACGAGGTAGTGAACCTTGTTGATCATGCCACGCACAGAAGGGGTATCTTCCACTTCAACAGTGTGACCAATTCGACGCAAGCCAAGCCCAGCGACACATGCCCGGTGATTTTTCAGGCGACCGTGAGAGCTCTTGATCTGCGTAACTTTAATAGTAGCTTTAGCCATGACTTAGCCGATCCAGTAATTAGTTCAGTATTTCTTCAACAGTCTTACCGCGCTTGGCGGCGACATCTTCCGGCGCAGACATATCACGCAGGCCATTAAATGTTGCGCGCACAACGTTGACCGGGTTGGTAGAGCCATAGCACTTGGCCAATACGTTATGCACTCCGGCTATCTCCAGAACAGCTCGCATCGCGCCACCGGCAATAACGCCAGTACCTTCAGATGCAGGCTGCATATAGACCTTGGAAGCGCCATGCGAGGCCTTTACCGGGTACTGGATAGTGCCGTTATTGATCTCAACCTGGATCATGTTGCGGCGCGCAGCTTCCATCGCCTTCTGAATGGCCACTGGCACTTCGCGCGCTTTACCGCGACCGAAGCCCACACGACCATTGCCGTCACCAACGACGGTCAGTGCAGTGAAGCCAAAAATACGACCCCCTTTGACCACTTTTGCGACGCGGTTGACCTGAACCAGTTTTTCCTGGAGGTCACCGTCCTGCTGCTGCTTTTTCTGATCGTTAAACGCCATATCTCTACCCTAGAATTCCAGTCCACTTTCACGGGCAGCGTCGGCCAGAGCCTTCACGCGTCCGTGGTACTTATAACCGGCACGGTCAAAAGCGACCTTCCCAACTCCTGCCGCCTTGGCACGTTCTGCGACCAGCTTACCCACTGCCGCAGCAGCTTCGATATTGCCGGTTTTACCACCACGCAGATCTGAATCCAGCGTCGATGCGCTCGCCAGAACCGTATCTCCGGCAGGCGCAAACACCTGAGCATAGATATGCCGGGGAGTACGGTGCACGCTCAGGCGATTAACGCCCTGATCGCGCATACGAGTGCGTGCACGACGTGCGCGACGCAACCTTGAATCATTCTTTGCACTCATCTCAACCTACCTACTTTTTCTTGGCTTCTTTACGACGAACGTATTCATCCGCGTAACGAATACCCTTACCCTTGTAAGGTTCCGGGGGACGGAAGCTGCGAATCTCTGCAGCAGCCTGGCCCACGGCCTGCTTGTCAATACCACTGACCACGACTTCAGTCTGAGTCGGAGTGTCGACTGAAACGCCTTCAGGCAACTGATAGTCCACCGGGTGTGACAAACCAAGAGTCAGATTCACGGAATTGCCGGACGCCTTGGCACGATAACCAACGCCGTTCAACACCAGTTTCTTTTCCCAGCCTTCGCTGACGCCCTTGACCATGTTGTTCACCAGCGCACGAGTTGTTCCGGCCATCGCCTTCAACTTGTCATTGGTGTAACCAAACGTCAGCACGTTGTCATCCTGGCTTACCTGTATTCCCTCGACCAGCGAGAGTTCCAGCGTACCTTTACCGCCTTTGACTGTGACGTCATTGCCATTCAGCTTGACTTCAACACCCTTGGGCAGTTCTACCGGATTATTTGCGACTCTAGACATTAGTAATGCTCTTCAAATCAATAATAATTTAGAAAACGGTGCAGAGTACTTCACCGCCAACACCTGCTGCACGCGCAGCTCGGTCGGTCATCACACCCCGTGAGGTAGAGATGATCGCCACGCCCAGCCCTTCGCGTACCGAGGGCAGTTGATCCTTGCCCGTGTAGCTTCTGAGGCCCGGACGACTCACGCGATCGATTTCAGCGATCACGGGCTTGCCCTGGTAATACTTGAGGTCAATCGTCAAACGTGGCTTGCCGTCTGACTCAGACGCCGCAAAGCTCTCAATGTAACCTTCATCTTTCAGTACATTGGCAACGGCAGCTTTCAGCTTTGAACCGGGCATTTCTACCTTCGGCTTGCCGGCCATCTGCGCGTTGCGAATGCGTGTCAGCATATCTGACAATGGATCTTGCATGCTCATAATCTAATTCTCTCCGTAAACCGACTGGACAATTACCAGCTGGCTTTCACCAATCCAGGTACGTCACCACGCATTGCCGCTTCACGCAGCTTGTTACGACACAGGCCAAATTTACGATAGACACCGTGAGGGCGACCGGTGATCTGGCAGCGACGCTGCTGACGAACCGGGCTGGCGTCCCGAGGCAGCTTCTGCAAAGCCATCAACGCGTCCCACTTTTCGTCGTCGGTCGCATTCAAATCAACGATGGTTGCTTTCAGGGCAGCACGCTTTTCAGCGTACTTCGCTACCGCGAGAGCACGCTTCTTCTCACGCGCAATCATAGATTTTTTAGCCATGTATAAAGCCTCTTAACCTTTCAGGGGGAAGTTGAAAGCGCGCAACAGGGCACGACCTTCATCATCCGTACGAGCTGTAGTTGTAATCGTAATATCCATACCGCGAAGGGCATCTACCTGATCGTAGTTGATTTCAGGGAAGATGATCTGCTCCGTGACGCCCATAGCAAAGTTGCCACGTCCATCAAACGACTTGGGGCTGATACCGCGGAAATCCCGGATACGCGGAATAGCGATACTGATCAGACGATCCAGGAATTCGTACATGCGATCCGAGCGCAGCGTCACCTTGCAACCGATCGGCCAGCCATCGCGCACTTTAAATCCGGCGATAGACTTACGCGCCTTGGTCACTACCACTTTCTGGCCGGAAATCTTTTCCATGTCAGCGACAGCATTCTCAAGCACTTTCTTATCGCCAAGCGCTTCGCCCACACCCATATTCAGAGTGATTTTGGTGATGCGTGGCACTTCCATCACATTGTCCAGACCCAGCTCTTCTTTCAACTGGGGAGCGAGTTCGCTCTTGTATTTCTCTTTCAGCGTTGCCATGTCTCGTTACCTAATCTGCTCACTGCATCCGCAAGGACTCAGGAGTCAATCACCTCACCACTGGATTTGAAGATACGCACCTTGCTATCTCCATCAATCTTGAAGCCCACACGATCAGCTTTCTTGCTGCTCGCGTTGAAAATAGCGACGTTGGAAACCTGTATCGGCGCTTCCTTCTCGACAATTCCACCGGCCACACCCGCCTGCGGGTTTGGCTTGGTGTGCTTCTTCACCATATTCACACCGGAAACAATCAACTTATCGTTGTCCAGTACTTTGCGAACCTTGCCGCGCTTACCCTTGTCCTTGCCGGCCAGGATAATCACTTCGTCATCGCGCTTGATCTTCAACATACCCTTTCCTCTCCCTGCTGACCGACCTAGATGACTTCCGGGGCCAGAGAAATGATCTTCATAAATTTTTCACCGCGCAATTCGCGAGTTACCGGCCCAAAAATACGGGTACCGATGGGCGCGTCCTGGGCGTTCAACAGGACCGCCGCGTTATCGTCAAACTTGATCAATGAACCATCAGGACGACGAACGCCTTTGCGAGTGCGGACAACGACCGCAGTCATAACCTGGCCTTTCTTGACCTTGCCGCGAGGAATCGCTTCCTTGACGGTCACCTTGATGAGATCCCCTACGCGTGCATAACGACGCTTGGATCCACCCAATACCTTGATGCACATCACGCGACGGGCACCGCTGTTATCAGCGACTTCCAAATACGACTGTGTCTGAATCATCTTCTACTCCAAACTGCGACCAGGGCCGCTAATACTGCGCTGTTAGTACAGGGTTTAAACCTGGGGGGCGCTCTCAACAACTTCCAGCAATTTCCAGGTTTTGCTTTTGGAAATCGGGCGCGATTCTGCAACGGTTACCGTATCGCCAATGCCACACTGGTTTTGCTCATCGTGCGCATGGATCTTGGACGAACGCGTGATGTACTTACCGTACACCGGGTGCTTGACGCGGCGCTCGATCAACACGGTGATTGTCTTGTCCATCTTGTTGCTCACAACGCGTCCGGTTGCGATTCGTGTACGCTTCTCTGCAGCTGACATTCTTAGTTACCTGCCTTCTCATTGAGTACAGTCTTTGCACGTGCGATGTCGCGCTGGTTCTGCTTGAGCAAGTGTGTCTGCCCCAGCTGACCCGTCGACTTCTGCATGCGCAGCTTGAACTGCTCTTCACGCAGGGTAAGCAGCTGCTTGTTCAAGTCCTCAGCGGACTTCTCACGCATTTCGCCTGGTTTCATCACATCACCGACCGTTTAACAAATGTTGTAGCAACTGGAATCTTCGCAGCTGCGAGAGCAAAAGCTTCGCGCGCCAGATCTTCAGATACACCCTGCACTTCATACAGCACCTTGCCGGGCTGAACCTGGGCGACCCAATATTCCACGTTACCCTTACCTTTACCCTGACGAACTTCCAGCGGCTTGCCGGTGATCGGTTTATCAGGGAAAACCCTTATCCAGATTTTACCGCCCCGCTTGATGTGGCGGGTCATGGCACGACGAGCAGCCTCGATCTGGCGTGCAGTCACACGTCCACGACCTGTTGCCTTCAGCCCGTACTCGCCGAAGCTGACTTTACTACCGCGATGAGCCAGGCCACGGTTGCGGCCCTTCATTGTCTTGCGGAATTTTGTACGCTTTGGTTGTAGCATCTGCGTAGCCCTTAATTAGTTGCTGTCTTCTTGGCGCTGTCGGCATTGTCTTCAGTGCCAATCACTTCGCCTTTGAAAATCCATACCTTCACACCGAGGATGCCGTAGGTGGTGGCGGCTTCATAGGTGGCATAATCGATGTCGGCGCGCAGTGTGTGCAAGGGCACACGGCCTTCGCGATACCATTCTGTACGGGCAATCTCAGCACCACCAAGACGACCACCTACCTGAACCTTGATACCCTCGGCACCCTGGCGCATGGCGTTCTGTACCACACGCTTCATGGCGCGACGGAACATAACGCGGCGTTCCAGCTGCTGCGCTACATTCTGCGCCACCAGCTTCGCGTCAAGATCCGGCTTGCGAATCTCTTCGATATTGATATGAACTGGTACACCCATGCGCTGCGTCAGATCCTTGCGCAGCTTGTCGACATCTTCACCTTTCTTGCCGATGACAATACCCGGACGCGCCGTGTGTATGGTGATCCGTGCAGTCTGTGCAGGACGCTCAATCACAACGCGGCTGACCGAGGCATTCTCCAGGGTCTTTTCGATGTACTTGCGCACTTCCAGATCAGTAATCAACTGCCTGGAGTAATTTTTGCTATCCGCATACCAGATCGAGGTGTGGTCTTTGACAATACCTAACCGAATGCCGATGGGATGTACTTTCTGACCCATTGTGGTCTTCTCCTAAACTTAGCCTTCGCCGTCTGCAACTTTCAGGGTGATATGACAGCTACGCTTGAATATACGATCCGCACGGCCTTTGGCACGTGGGCGCAAGCGCTTCATTGTCATACCTTCGTCTACAAAGATACTGGACACCTTCAATTCGTCGACGTCTGCACCCTCATTGTTCTCTGCATTGGCTATCGCAGAATCAAGTAACTTCTTAACGATGTGAGCCGCTTTCTTGGGGCTGAACTCAAGCAGGTTAAGCGCTTCTTCTACCTGCAGACCACGCACCTGGTCTGCGACCAGCCGCGCCTTCTGCGCAGAGATACGTGCGCCTTTCAATCTTGCTGCAACTTCCATTTCCTAAACCTCGCTGCGGTCAAGCGCTTAGCGCTTGGCCTTTTTGTCCACGATGTGGCCCCGGAACGTGCGGGTAGCCGCAAATTCACCAAGCTTGTGACCAACCATATCTTCGTTAACCAGTACCGGTACGTGCTGGCGCCCGTTGTGAACAGCAATCGTCAGCCCAACCATATCCGGCGAAACCATCGAACGACGCGACCAGGTCTTGATAGGACGACGGTCATTACTTTCATTCGCTGCTTCGACTTTCTTCATCAGGTGAAGGTCGATAAACGGACCTTTTTTCAGTGAACGCGGCACAATTACTTCCTCTATTCTCTAAGCACTAACGGCCAGGTTTATTTCTTGCCACGACGGCGAACAATCAGGTTATCAGTACGCTTGTTTTTACGCGTCTTGTAACCTTTGGTCGGTGTACCCCAGGGGCTGACCGGATGACGACCGCCAGAAGTACGACCTTCACCACCACCGTGCGGGTGATCTACCGGGTTCATCGCCACACCGCGTACGGTAGGACGAACACCGCGCCACCGCGCTGCGCCCGCTTTACCGAGCTTGCGCAAACTGTGCTCGGAGTTTGAAACCTCACCCAGCGTTGCACGGCAGTCCGACAGCACCTTGCGCATTTCACCAGAGCGTAAACGCAAGGTAGCGTACTGGCCTTCACGCGCGACCAACTGCACAGAAGCGCCCGCTGAACGTGCGATCTGTGCGCCTTTGCCCGGCTTAAGCTCGATACCGTGCACCACAGAACCTACCGGAATATTGCGCAAAGGAAGGCAATTACCGGTTTTGATCGGGGCCGCAGCGCCAGACTGCACCACGTCACCAGCTTTGACACCCTTGGGAGCGATGATGTAACGACGCTCGCCGTCGGCAAACAACAGCAATGCAATATGTGCAGTGCGGTTGGGGTCATATTCAATGCGCTCTACCTTGGCCGGAATACCGTCCTTGGTGCGCTTGAAATCAATAATGCGGTAGTGCTGCTTGTGACCACCACCAATGTGCCGTGTAGTGATACGACCATTGTTATTGCGCCCACCGTTTCTGGTTTGCTGCTCCAGCAGAGGCTTGTATGGCCCACCTTTGTGCAGATCGCCACTGACAACACGGACGACATGACGGCGACCTGGTGACGTGGGCTTGCTCTTTAAAACTGCCATCGTAAACCTACTCCTTACTCAACAGATGCAAAGTCGATGTCTTGACCCTGCGCCAGTCGCACGTACGCTTTTTTCCAGGTCGACTTTGCGCTGAAACCAAACTTGTTGCGCTTGACCTTGCCCTTTACCTTCAGGGTAGTCACGTCATCGACCTTGACCTTGAACAGCTGCTCTACCGCCTTCCTGACCTCAGCCTTGGTCGCATCAACTGCCACCTTGAAGACGTACTGATTGTTTGCGTCAGCAACAATGGCTGCTTTCTCGGAAACGTGCGGGCCTACCAGCACTTGAAATACGCGCTCCTGGTTCATCCCAGCATCTCCTCAAACTTCTTCACTGCGTCCACAGTGACCAATACTTTTTCGTGTCCGATGAGGCTGACAGGATCAATCCCGTCCACATCACGCACATCGACTTTGCGCAGGTTGCGAGCCGCCAGATACAGGTTCTCACCCACTTCAGCTGACACGATGAGCACATTATCCAGACCGTAGTCAGTCAGCTGCTTTGCCAGCAACCTGGTCTTGGGCTCATCCAGCTCCAGACTCTCTACTACCATCAGCCGATCCTGACGCGCCAGTTCCGACATGATGGACTGCATCGCTGCGCGGTACATCTTGCGATTAACCTTCTGCGAGTGATCCTGCGGCTGCGCTGCAAATGTGACACCACCACTGCGCCAGATCGGCGAGCGGATAGTACCGGCACGTGCGCGACCGGTGCCTTTCTGGCGCCATGGCTTCTTGCCACCACCGCTGACCGCTGCGCGGTTTTTCTGTGCACGGGTACCCTGACGAGCACCAGCCATGTAGGCAGTGACCACCTGGTGAACCAGGTCCTCGTTGTACTCGCGCGCGAAGGCTACATCTGAAACGGACACAGTGCCCGCCGCTTCATTGCCTGGCTTCAATACGTTCAGTTCCACGTTAAAGACCCCCTAACCTTAAGCCTTGACCGCGGGACGAACGATAACGTCTCCGCCGGGTGCACCAGGTACGGCGCCTTTGATGAGCAGCAAATTGCGCTCAACATCAACACGAACCACTTCCAGACCCTGGGTAGTAACACTTTCAGCACCCATGTGTCCGGCCATTTTCTTGCCCTTGAAGACGCGGCCAGGCGTCTGGCACTGACCAATAGAACCCGGCGCCCGGTGCGACAGCGAGTTACCGTGGGTAGCGTCCTGCATCTTGAAGTTCCAGCGCTTGACGCCGCCCTGAAAACCCTTGCCCTTGGACTTGCCAGCGACATCGACCATCTGGCCGACTTCGAAGCGCTCAACAGTCAGCTCGGAGCCCACTTCAGGCGCTTCATCAGCATCCTCAAGACGGAATTCCCACAGACCGTGACCAGCTTCAACACCCGCCTTGGCGAAGTGTCCAGCTTCTGATTTACTCACTCTAGAGGCCTTGCGGTTACCCGCTGTGACCTGAATAGCACGATAGCCATCGGCATCGAGCTGCTTGATTTGAGTAACGCGGTTTGGAGAAACCTCCACTACGGTTACGGGTATTGATGCGCCGTCTTCGGTAAAAACACGAGTCATACCGGACTTACGGCCGACTAAGCCAATAGCCATTTTTGCTAACCTCTCAGTGTACGGGGCTGAACCCTCTATGGCCGCCCATCGCTGGGCGTTACACACTCGGGACTCCTGCCCCAAGCAGGTCTTGCTACAATTTGTAGTTAACCAAGACTAATCTGTACTTCCACACCTGCTGCCAGGTCCAATTTCATCAGGGCATCCACCGTCTTTTCGGTAGGCTCCACGATGTCGAGCAGACGCTTGTGCGTACGAATCTCGTACTGGTCACGTGCGTCCTTGTTTACGTGCGGCGAAACCAGCACGGTAAATTTTTCCTTCCGAGTGGGAAGAGGAATCGGTCCCTTCACCTGCGCGCCAGTGCGGCGAGCTGTCTCTACAATCTCCTGAGTAGACGTATCTATCAGTCGATGGTCGAACGCCTTGAGGCGAATTCGAATACGTTGATTCTGCACCTGACCTAACTCCAATCAATAAAAAACCAGAGGCCCGCAATGGAACCCCCCAAAAAAGGAACGCGAATTCTAAAGACGGGCCACACTAGTGTCAAGACAGGTTTGTAATTAAATGTAAAAGTCCCACTCTACGGTGAGCTTCCCATCCCTGCCTGGACACAGGGGCAGGGCAAGACAACCCAAAGGCGGTACCGGCAAGCCCGTTAAGCCAGCGAAAAGAGCACCCGGCACTTCACGCCGCGCATTTGACGCATTGCGTCGCCTCTGGGACTGCGGCGAGCCGGCCCTCACTGATGGGCTCACCACAGGCGTCACAGTAGCCATAGCTACCATCGCTGATGCGCTGCAGCGCAGCCTGAATCACATGGATCGATTGGGCCGTCTCATGCCCAATAGCGTCCAGCACCTCATCGTTTTCACGTTCCTGGGCCTGCTCGGCCGAGTCACCCGAGTGCGGCTGGACGACATCGCGCTTGATGCTGGCCAGGCGCCCCTGCAGTGCTTGCAGGCGATCTTCCAGCTGGGCCTTCAATGCTTCATGCGACATACTGCCTCCAGATTCTGTTTCAGGCTGTAGCCGTCAGCATGCGATAGAGCTCATCCTTGAGGTGAACCCGGCGAATCTTGGCTTCTTCCTCGGTGTGAGTCGATACCGGCGTGACCTCGTTCTCCATCTTCTCAATATCGATGGTCAGTTCGTGGTATTCATCAAACAGACGACGAAAGTGCGCATCCCCCACTTTGAGATCGTGAATGCGATCCTTCAGCTCGGGGAATTCATGGATAAGGTCATGATGCTCTACTGACATGTGGCTTCCTTAGTGGTTCTACGTTGGTTTTTCCAAGGCTTTCAGCTTAGCTCGAATACGCTGCAATACCATGATTTAGGTCAGTATCAGTTGCCATAACGGTTTAATTGCCCGCTTGACGCTAGCATCAGGTGAGCTGATTATACGCCGACTAACCCTCTGATGAGAAAACGGCCATGGATGAAAAAGCCAATACACATTCTGTATTAATGGGCTATCTGTTGTGGGTATTCGGGTTTATAGGCGCCCATCGGTTCTACTACGGCAAGCAGATTACCGGTGTTATCTGGTTTTGTACCCTGGGGCTGCTGTTTGTTGGCTGGATCATTGACCTTTTCCTGATTCCCTCTATGGAACGCGAAGCGGAGCGACGCTTTGTATCAGGCCCGGTAGACTACAACCTGACATGGATACTGCTCACGTTCCTTGGCCTGCTCGGCATACATCGCTTCTACATGGGTAAGATCTTTACCGGTATTTTGTACCTTTGCACGGCAGGGCTGCTGGGCATAGGTATTTTGTGGGACTTCCTGACTCTCAACGAACAGCTTTCGGACGTTAACAGCGGCTATTAGAGCGAACGGGCGATGCGCTCGCCGATAAAATAAATCAACCACCTACAAAAAAGCCCGGCGATTGCCGGGCTTTTTATTGAGTTTCGAGTAATTACTCGATGATTTTTGCAACAACGCCCGCGCCAACTGTACGACCGC